>Ga0222711_1000142_pt1 | contig 23775 bp, 32 predicted proteins | sample AntAcemetage1699_FD_179814 | JGI IMG/M metagenome (GOLD analysis project Ga0222711, IMG submission 179814) | Saline water microbial communities from Ace Lake, Antarctica - #1699 | ecosystem: Environmental > Aquatic > Non-marine Saline and Alkaline > Saline | place: Antarctica: Ace Lake...
TGTTGCAGAAAGCTTCGATAACACAACAGCTGATCTCACACTCGTGTCTGGAGCACTTGACGTTGAAGTTGGTGCAAACAGCGACGGTTTGGCAGACATTGAAGTGGGCGTGACTGTATCTGACTTCCGCATTGCTGTTGGTACAGATGCTGTTAAATCAGACAACTTGTACGTACGTGGAGAATATACACGCTCTGCTGATATGATTAGCGGCATCGACGTGTACGGCACGGCAGCTCTTCAATATACAAGCACAACCGATTTTAGCAACGGTATGTGGTCTATTGATCCTACTATGGGCGTATCATATGAGATCACATACATGGTCAGTGTGTATGGTGAAGTTGGGTACGGATGGGACGTATCAAACAACTTTGACAGTTTGGGCGGTATTGTTGAAGTTGGGGCACCATTCACATTTACGTCTGGAACAACCGTTACACCAAGCCTTGTTTATTCAACAGACTCAGAAAACGTAGACTTGAATGTAAACGCAACATATCGTTTCTGACGCACAAATATAGTTTGTAAAAGGAGGGGCCATAATAGCCCCTCTTTCTCATCAACAGGAGTTATAATGTCATTAAAAGAATTGACGTGGGAAAATCACAAAAAGGTCGAGAGAACAGTTTTTGTGAAACGTCTTCTCAAAAAACGCCTTTCACAACACCAGTATTACGTATATCTTTGTAACCTACACCACGTGTATGTACATCTTGAAGAATGTGCGAGACAAACAGGTGTACTTGAAAATATTGAAGATATTTCAAGAGCTTCCAAGATGAACGATGATATATTAGAGATGGAGAGCACAAATCCTTCGTTTGTAGTTCCTACAATGTGTAAAGCTACACACGCTTACATCGACCATTTAAACACCATCAAAGAAGATTACGATTCCCTTTTGGCCCATGTTTATGTCAGACACATGGGCGATCTATCTGGTGGCCAAATCATCAAAAAATATGTGCCAGGGCCTTCGACACATTATGACTTTGACTGTGAGGTAGATGATTTGAAAACTAGAGTGAGAGAAAAATTGCATGATGGTCTTGCAACTGAAGCTAACATGTGCTTTGAATTTGTCCACAAAGTTTTTGATGAAATTGAAGTGGTGTTTGCTAACATGGAATTGTCGAACCCACCACAAACAACTGTGGTCTAAGGCGTACAATATGAACGACGACAGTAAAGCATATCGCGAATGTCCTGATCTCGTACACTTGTTCAACAAGCTGTGGCTTGCAGAGAATCTCAACTATTATTGTGGACCTGGTGGTGTAGGACCTGAAACGCCAGGGTGGTTTGTTTCAAGGCCTGTCATGAACTTGCGTGGAATGGGGATAGGTGCAGAGAAAATCTGGATGGATAAGGGTGAGTTGTGCAAAGTACAGCCAGGTTATTTCTGGTGCGAATGGTTTGAAGGGCCACATTGTTCTGTTTCATATACTGTGAAAGATGGCGCTGCAGTTCAGACATCGTGCTATCAAGGAATCAATCGCCCAACAGATCTATCTACGTTTATATCGTGGGAAAAGGTCGAACGTGACAATTTTAACATTCCACAATTTCTATATGACGATTTAGTAAAAGTTCCTTCGTTCAACGTGGAGTTTATAGGCGACAAAATAATTGAAGTTCACCTTCGTGACAGTCCTGATCCTCAATACAATTCTTTGATTCCTGTGTGGGAAAAGAATGAAGAAGTTGTTGATATACTACACAAAAACGGTTATACTTATGTTCATGCACCTGAGGATGCAGATGGTTTCTTGTTGAAACCAAGATACGGATTCTTTGTTAAATGAAGATAGTCACGTGACTATCTTAGTTCCAAACATCCACACCACATCGATCTCATTTAATGTAACACCATTCAGTATATACTGAATGGTAGAAAGGATAAACTTTTTATGGCAATAGTAAAGACACACATGAAAGAAGCAGACAATGTGTCCTTCGAGGCACAGATACATCACACCGATACAATGTTTTCTATAAAGTATTTTGTGAATGGTAATCAAGTCAACAGTGAAGAATATCCTGACAAGACTGCGAAATTTGTCGAAAGTACAGCAGCGAGTTGGTTAGCAGGGATTAATGTGTTGAATGGTTGAAAAATATGGCAACTATGAAGTAGATTTTACAGAATTATTTGTCCGTCTAAAGATAAGCGAAGGCGACTATGAATATATCATATCTGTAGACATGTATTCTTCAAGACAAGATGCACGCTGCGCATGCAGGGCATTTCAAATTGGTTTTACAAGCGCGCAGGAATATACGCGCAGAAAGTTGCAGAATTTAATATGGATATGACAACATTAGATACTCAAACACCTGAACGGATTCACCTCGCGATTGAAAAGCGATTGGCGATTGGAGCGTCCTACATAGACGCTTTGGTGGAATATGCTGATGAGCACAACCTCGAAATAGAAGCTGTTGCTGATATCATCAAGAAGTCACCTACTATCAAGGAAAAGATCAGGGTTGAGGCAAAGAATAGGAGACTATTAAAGAACAATGACACTACTTCAACACGCTTCTTTGAATGAAACAGGCTTTAAAGCATACACCACTTACCTTGCTCTGAAGCGACACTTTACTACTCCATCTTACGACTACCACAAGTACAACGGAAAAGTAAACGCATCTTTTGAAAGTTTTATCCACAGAAAGGACGCTTTTACATTTCAACGGATGGGCAAACAAAAAGACTACGAAGGTTTGATTTTATCAAACATCATACTCAATCCTAAGGTCTGGGCAGGTCAATTGCTAGACGAATCAGCACGTGCTATTCATACAGATTGGGCCAAAAAACAAAGTGCAATCACTCACCATCTAAAAGAAGGATTGAACGATCTAGACGATGATCTACAATCAAATTTCAAAATAGACAACGGACAATATCCACACATAGTCAATCTTTATCTTCAAAAGCGGATCACGCTTGAACTACTTACGATAATTACAAAGATGACTAACAGCCAAGCATATTGGAACAAGGCAGTAACAGACAAAGTTCTGTTTCCTGACATAATGCAGAAGATCGATAAGTATCACCCATTTCTTGTATACTCAAAAGAAAAAGTAACAAAAGTGATAAAAGATCGATTCTTCTAACTAAACTCACCAAAAACCACATAAATACACTCGTAGCTGCAGAAGGTTACGCAAAACTGTCATATAAAATTCATACATCGCAAAACAAGGAGATATTAATGTCTTTTGCAAATTTAAAGAAGAACCGTTCAAGCTCACTGGAGAAACTTTCGTCACAGCTTGACAAGATGGCCTCAAAAGGCTTCGCAGATCCCCTAAAAGAAAAATACTGGGTCCCTACTCGTGACACTGCAGGTAATGGTTTTGCAATCATTCGCTTCCTTCCTGCTGGCGAGAATGACGCCGCTCCTTTCGTTCGTGTGTGGGATCACGCATTCAAGAGTACAGGTGGGTGGTACATCGAGAAGTCTTTGTCGACAATTGGACAAGATGATCCGCTGGGCAAATTCAACGCAAAACTGTGGAATACAGGGAATGAAGCTGACAAAGAGCAGGCCCGCAAGCAGAAGCGCCGTCTAAAGTATCATTCAAACATTCTCGTCATTAAAGATTCAGCCAACCCTGAAAACGAAGGTAAAGTCTTTCTTTACGCGTACGGTAAAAAGATCTTTGATAAGGTGAACGACATGATGAGGCCACAATTCGAAGACGAGACACCAATCAACCCATTCGACTTCTGGGTAGGTGCTAACTTCAAATTGAAGATTCGTCAATATGAAGGCTATCCAAACTACGATCGTTCAGAGTGGGAAGAAGCGTCCCAATTGTACGATGGCGACGAAGTCAAGCTTGAAGAGACGTACAAGCAGCTGAATTCTCTTGAAGAGTTGATTGCACCCTCACAATTCAAAACATACGACGATCTGCAGGCACGTCTGCACAAAGTACTTGGCGTTTCAGGCGACGGCAGCGAAGGTGGCAATTCCACTGCAGAAACTATGATTGATGATGATCTTGATATGAGCAAACTCGGCAACGTCTCAGACGAACCCGAAAAGAAAAGCTCTACTTCTGATACATCCAAATCTGACGAGACGGACGATGACGATTTGGCATTCTTCCGCAATCTCGCCGATAATTAAGATAGAGATGAGAGGCTGTTGATTTGAATCAACAGCCTCACTCATTATCACTTAGAAACAACACAACATGACAAAAAAGACAGACTCAGATGTTGAGTTTGACTTCGGGTTTTCGTTTGTCGACGAGAATGTTGAAGTCAAACTCGAAGAACATTCACCACAAAAAGAAGAGATAGAAGAATTGCAATCGCGTGTAGATCTTCTATACGATACTATCACTCCGTTTCTCGACAACCTATGCAGAAACCCAAGCAGGTCAACTATCCTTTGGCCTAATAGAGTGGAAAAGATTACTGAATTTAAGACACGTTTGAAAATGATCACAGAAGGGAAACATAAAAAATGAGTACACTACTTGAAAAGATGCTAAGCACGGGGAGTACCAAATCTTCTGCTGTTCTATCCTCATCGCCCTTTTTCAATGCAAAGGAAGCGATTCCTACCGACTTGCCAATTCTCAACATTGCATTTAGTGGATCTATTGATGGCGGACTTCTGCCAGGATTGACTGTCGTTGCAGGCGTATCAAAGAGCTTCAAAACTCTATTGAGCCTCTACTGCATGAAGGCATATCTGGACAAATACCCTGAGGGAATTGCACTGCTATACGACTCTGAGTTTGGTATTACACCAGAGTACATTGAGAGCATCGACATCGACATCGATCGCGTTGTTCACATTCCCGTTAAGGATGTTGAGGAGCTCAAGTTTGACATGGTTCAAAAGTTAGATGCGATTGGCAAAAAAGACAAAGTGTTTATCATGATTGACTCAGTCGGTAACCTTGCATCTAAGAAAGAGCTAGAAGATGCACAAAACGAAAAGTCTGTCGCAGACATGTCGCGTGCCAAGAGCTTGAAGTCGTTGTTTCGTATCATCACACCATACCTCACAACCAAAAGCATTCCGTGTCTTGCAGTAAATCACGTATATTCAGAAATCGGCATTTTTCCAAAGGCTATTGTTAGTGGTGGATGTGTGATTGCAGGTACTAATATTCAGACCCCAACTGGTCTCAAGTCAATCGAGGATTTTAATGTTGGAGAAAGAGTTATTACGCAGTACGGAGACATGGAAGTGTCACATGTCTGGAATCCTGACACGCTTGATGATGGCAACCCTGAATGTTTTGAAATTGAATTTGAAGATGGTTACATTGTCACGTGTTCTGACGAACATAGGTTCATTATTGATGGAGAATGGGTCGCAGCTAAAGACCTTAAACCTGGTGCTGAATGTCAAGTTGTTTAAATTAATGTTATGAGCGGAGTAAGAGAGTCCTTAGTCATTATGAATAATGATAACAACAAACAAAGGACTCTCTTATGAACATTATTTACAAGATCACATTTCAACATCGTCTGGCTCAGAACATTCAGCCTTATTATTACATAGGATCAAAAACTAGTTGTACTGTAGTCGAAGGTGTTATATTGAACTCTAAAGGTAAACATGAACAGATGGCACGGTGAAAAATGCAAAAGTAAGAGTTTATATCCAGATGATAGTTTGGTATAGTTGACAAATTTAACACATTAAAGGAAACAATATGAAAATACGCTCTATTAGATCAGTAGGTAAGTTGCCTGTATATGATCTATCAGTAAACAGTGACAATTATGATGAGCAGCAATATGTGCTGGAAAATGGTGTAGTTACTCACAATACGGGAATCATGTATTCAGCAAATACTGTATTCATCATCAGCAAGGCACAAGAGAAAGACGGAACCGAGCTTGCAGGATGGAAGTTCACAATCAACATTGAGAAGTCACGTTACGTCAAAGAGAAATCTAAACTACCATTCACTGTAATGTATGAGGATGGTATACAAAAGTGGACTGCAATCTTCGACATTGCGATGGAATCTGGCTTCATCACGAAACCGAAGGTTGGTTGGTACAATCTTGTTGATCCTGAAACAGGCGAAGTAGACGAGAAGAACTATCGTCAGGCAGATGTGGTTACTAACAATGCTTTTTTTGAAAAACTTGTTAAAAACGTGGATTTCAAAGAGTTTGTAGAGCGCAAGTTCAAACTGTCTGCAACTCAAAAGAAGTCGGACGACAACCACAGAGAAGATGATGTGGAAATGGATATGGACACAGACGAGTAAACAGTGTACGATTGAATGATGGGCAGTGTGATCACACTGCCCATCCCATTTTCATTATAATAAGAGGTCCTGATGATAGAGCAAACTATTCTTGCTAATCTACTTTACAATGGGGAGTTTTGTCGCAAAGTCATTCCATACATCAAAGAAGAGTATTTCGATGATGTTGCAACCAAAAAGATATTTGCATCTTTCTCTGAATATGTCAGCACATATAAAGAACCACCTTCAATTGAGGCTCTCAAGATTACGCTGGAAGCACGTAAAGATCTCAACGAGGATTTGTTTAAGGCTATCAACACATCCATCGACGAGTTGAAGGTCGACGTAGCAACTAATCAAGATTGGCTTTTAGGGGAGACAGAGAAGTTCTGTCAAGACAAGGATCTGTTCAATTCAATCAGAAAAGCAATTTTGATTCTCGATGGGCAAGATAAAGAGTTCGACAAAGGTGCTATTCCTAAGCTGTTGTCCGATTCGCTTGGGATTAACTTTGATAGTCACATTGGACATGATTATCTAGAAGATGCAGATAGTCGTTATGATTTCTATCATCGTACAGAAGAGCGAATTCCTTTTGACATTGACATATTGAACCAAATCACTAAGGGTGGACTGCCACGTAAATCTTTGACGTTGATTTTAGCAACTACAGGTGGTGGGAAAAGTTTGATGAAATGTCACATGGCTGCAGCGTCTCTCATGCATGCCAAGAACGTCCTCTACATAACAGCTGAAATGGCTGAGGAGAGAATTGCAGAACGTATTGATGCTAATCTACTAGATGTGACGATTGATCAGCTACGAGAAATGCCCAGAGAGATGTTCAATACGAGAATTGCCAAGGTTAAAGGTAGAACACCTGGAAAACTTGTAGTCAAAGAATATCCTACAGGATCTGCTCATGCAGGACACTTTAGACACCTCCTCAATGAGCTGAAACTAAAGAAGGGGTTTGCCCCTGATATTATCTTCATTGATTATCTCAACATATGTGCATCTTCTCGTGTGAAGGGTGCAGCAGCCGCAAACTCGTATACACTGGTTAAGTCAATCGCTGAAGAAATACGTGGTTTGGCAATGGAGTTTGATTGTCCTATTGTATCATCAAGTCAGTACAATCGTGGAGCATACGATTCAAGTGATGTAGACCTTACAAATACATCTGAGTGCATTTACGCTAAAGAAACAGTTACGATGAGTGACGGAACGTCGAGGTGCATATCTGACCTAAAACCAGGCGATAAAATTAAAAGCGAAGATAGTACCAAGCTAGTCACGATGGTCCACCATCCCAAGATGAAAGACTGTGTGAAGATTAAAATGAACAGCGGCAAGACAATTATTGTCAGTAAGGATCATGTGTTTCCATCTAGATCTAACAACGGCATCGTGTCACGACTATCTGTTAATCAGGGACTAAATGTGGGCAACAGTCTGAATGTAGTAGAGGATTAATACATGAACGATAGTCAAATGGAAAAGATGCAGAATGACTGTTTTGTCAAAGCTCACCACATGATCGTCAACAACATGACCAAAGAGATGGATGTGTTCGACCTGACAGATCTGCTGATAAGCATGGAGATCGAGAAAGAGGAGAAGCAACAAGTTGAAGACAGCAAGATTGATTACAACGACACTATTGTAGAAATTGAGAACGTCGGCATGATGGAAACAGTAGATATATCTGTAACAGGTAGTCAATTGTTCTACTGCAATGGCATTTTGACAAAAAACAGTATGGGGATTGCTCACACTGCTGATTGTATCCTCGGATTGATCTCATCAGAAGAATTAGAGGCGATGGGCCAGATAATGATCAAGCAGTTAAAAAACAGATGGGGCGACCTCGGATTCTACAGACGGTTTGTTGTTGGAATAGACAGATCAAAAATGAAGCTGTATGATTTGGAAGAGGGTGCACAGAGCGATGTTCAAAATGAGACAAGGAAAAAACAACAACCACAAGAGGACGAAGATAAGCCCACATTCGACACCTCTAATTTCGGACAAGAGGAATCATTTAGAATGAAACCTTCTTGGAAGAAAACTAAGGTAGACGGATTCAAATGACGTAACAGTTGCCTTTTGTATAGAGGCGTGCTATGATTAGGTAACAGCTCAACGCATTGAGTTATAAATATAAACACAAGGAAATGAAAAATGATTGACTATGATGTACTGAAGAAGCAGATTGACGCAATCAAGGGAACCACATTTGCTGGTTTGACAACAAAGACCTCAGTCAAGCTCAAGGGGGGTAAGAAAAACCTCCAGCAGGGCCGCATTACTAAAATTACCGAGAAGGCAAACATCATGTTGTTTTCCAACTCGTCTGTCAATGGTTATGAAGGTATGGTCAAGCGCCGTATGGTTGCAGAAGGTAAAGATCCGCAGGAATTTGTGCTTAAGCCACGGCCTTGGGGCAAACGTGTTGATAATAGCCCGTTCATTGAACACAATGGTAAGTATTACCTCGAGTGTTTTTTCATCAATGCAGGGACATCTTCATACTTTCTTGACGATGAACCTATTGACAAGAAAGACGTCGAAGGTTTGGACGACCCAAAAGAGAAGACTGAAACACAAGTAGAATCTCAGGGTGGGATCGACGACAAGGTTATACTGAGAACATTTGCTCTCGAGTCTATCCTTTCTATTAAAATTAAGAGTGAGGAGTACACAGCGTAATGGATACAGAAGAAAACCTTATTGGGTTATATTTGAAGATCGTTGAGACAAAGAAAGATCTTCCTGTCTACAACGACTTTCTTGCACTCGACGTTTCGAGAGGTACTATTAGACACCACTTTGGTGGCATCGAAAATCTACATGCACATATGAGAGAAACACACGTAGATGAGCTGATGGTTCACTTCTCTACAGTGGAAAGCATTTTTGATCCCAACCGGTCAATCGATGTTTCGACAAGCAAGTTTGTGATTACGACAGCAGTCGCCGATTCGCCTGCTGACAAAAACTTCCTTGCTGCTTTAAAGCTATATTGCGACACAAACGACGCACAGCTTGTAATTATGCCTTGCGAAAGTGTTACTAACAGTTTTGAGAAAAAGACTGCAACGTTTGATCCAATCTTCAACGAAGCGCATTTTAGAGTTGTCAATAGCGATGTTGAGCTCAACAGTAATTTTTCTTTGTGTAGTATTCAGGTATCCGCAAAGCAGATTAAATCAATCACAGGTCTTTCACGTCTTGGAAACCGTGAAGGATCATATGTGTTTGCAAGCCCAAAGCAGTTCCTTGAGTATATTCCATCAGGCAACAACCGTGGTAAGAACTATGCGATCATGACGCCTGGTGCATGTACAAAACCATCATATTACACTGACACGTTTGTATCAAAGCGGCTTTCATATATTGCAGAATCAGACCATACAATTGGTGCTATCATTGTTGAGATTAAAGACGATACTAAGTTCGACTTTAGACAGATTCAAGCTGCATCAGACGGGTCCTTCATTGACGTGGGGACACAATACAACTCTGACGGTACAACGAGCATGGTACCTGCCAACATTATTCTTGGTGACCTACACTCTACGTTCATTGACCGGCAGGCTCTTGATTATTTCATAGACAAATTCATTCATTTGAAGGTCGACCATATTTTTCTCCATGATATTTTTGATGCTTATTCGATAAGTCACCACGTCAAAGACATTGCTGAGAAGGCTGCTAGATCAAACCAAGGGGCAGATTCACTTGAAGAAGAAGTGCTTTTAACATTTGATACAGTTAAATACGTTGCAGATAAATTGAATCCAACAACTGTGAATATCGTCAAATCAAACCATGACGAGTTTCTCGATCGTTATCTTGCAGCAGGTACGTATGTTGAGGATCCAAAAAACCATCTATTTAGCTTGAGAATAGCGCCGACGCTCTTTGATGAAGGTGAAGATGTGCTAAAGGCTGCTATGAATCTTGTTGAGGTTGTTCCTGACAACTGGAGATTTCTTTCACGTGAAGATTCTCTGAGGATTGGTGGTGTCGAATGTGCTGCGCACGGTGATCTTGGTATGAACGGGGCTAAGTGTTCCCTTAACTCATTGGAGAAGATTTACGGTGATAGTGTGACGGGGCATACACACTCTGCAGCAATACAAAGATCGATATTTAGAGTCGGAACTCTTTCTGATCTTAATATGAGATACAATAGAGGCCCATCATCGTGGACTCAGACTTGTTGTTTACTATACAACAACGGTCAGAAACAACTGATCAATTTCATACGCTAAAAAACAAGGGAGCTGTAATGGCTCCCTTCACACACGTAAAGTAGGTGATGTATCATGTTCAAGAATATAGTCAGAAAAAAACATCTCATATTTAATCGTCTACAGCTTGTAACAATAGTGTATCTAATTGAAAAGTATACTATTTTAAGCAGATCGCTAAACAATGATGTAGATCTCAACTCTGTTTGGCAAGGTGTACAGAGTTCTGAAGACGTTTCAATCAAACAAACACTTAGAATATTTAAAAGACGCTTAGGTGAATAGGTAGTAGCCACCCCTTTAGGGTATGGCTGATGATCCTAAAAAGCCTGGGCTTTTTTCCGTTTCTCTGGAATAAATATCATCATACACACGTGCAAAAGGGGAACGATGATGTTCAAAATGATACACGATTACTTTACATACACACGAGCAGTTCGAGATCTATCGCAACTGACTGACCGTGAGTTGAGGGACATTGGAATCACACGAGGCGACATTAGAAACGCAGTGAGATCGCATCCACCTTCGTCTGATCAAAAATCCATATGAGGTATACAAAAAACTTCTTTGGGTCAATAGTAAAAGCAAGAGAGCGGAGTGTTGCACGGTTGATTTTAAGAGATTACAACCATCTTCTGGACGACGAAGTCAGAAGAAACATTCAAGAACAACTTAGGGATAAATAATCATGTCCGAATGGCCCGCTGTATTCTTGGAGATGTGAACATGAAATACGAATCTGCACTTGACATTGCCTTGAACCTTCTACATTCAGAAGGACGTTACAGGACGTTTATAGATATTGAGCGTAAAAAGGGTGCCTATCCTACCGCTACGTGGTACAATCCAGATGGAGAACGTCGAGACGTTGTTGTGTGGTGTGGCAACGATTATCTCGGCATGGGTCAACATCCTGTGGTTTTAGAGGCAATGGCTATTGCACTCGAGGCAACGGGTGCAGGTTCAGGCGGCACGAGAAACATATCAGGAACCACAGTATACCACAGCAGACTTGAAGCAGAACTGTCTGATTTGCATCAGACAGAGGCTGCTCTTGTATTCACCTCAGCATATAATGCCAACGATGCCACGTTGTCAACATTGCCCAAGCTCTTTCCAGGCCTCATCATATATTCTGATGCGTTGAACCACGCTTCGATGATTGAGGGTGTGAGACGTAATGGTGGCGCAAAGCGTATCTTTAGGCACAATGATGTTGACCATCTACGTGATCTACTCGCTGCTGACGACCCATCTGCTCCAAAGTTAATTGCGTTCGAGTCTATATACTCGATGGACGGTGATTTTGCACCGATAAAAAGCATATGCGACCTTGCGGACGAGTTTAACGCTCTTACATACATTGACGAGGTACATGCTGTCGGCATGTACGGGCCACGTGGAGCAGGTGTGTGCGAACGTGACGGTTTAATGGACAGAATTGATATTGTTAACGGTACGCTGGCCAAAGCCTACGGTGTGGCAGGTGGCTACATCGCTGGATCAGCCAAGATGTGTGATGCAATACGATCTTATGCGCCAGGATTCATATTTACATCCTCTATGCCTCCTGCCGTTGCTGCAGGGGCAGCAGCATCTGTACATTATTTGAAAAATGCACAACATTTGCGCGACACGCACTTACTTCGTGTCAACATGTTGAAAGGACGCTTTAAAAGTATTGGACTACCTTTGATTGATAATGGCAGTCACATTGTTCCTGTACATGTAGGTAACCCCATCCATTGTAAGGTGTTGTCTGACATGTTACTAGAACAACACGGGATTTATGTGCAGCCTATCAACTTTCCTACAGTCCCACGTGGAACTGAGAGACTTCGGTTCACACCTTCTCCTGTTCACAGTATTAGCCAAATAGACTATCTGGTTCAGATAATGGATGAACTCTGGCATAGGTGCGCACTCGACCGCTCTTAGAAGCTATCGTTGTTGTTGGAGCCTTTTCGTATACTCATATATGCTTCTTTGCCATAGAACGCAGCCACAATACCTGCCACAGATATAAAATACAAGTCGGCCATTGATGCTAAAATAGAAGCATCAAAACCTGTCACTATCAAACCTATCACAAGTAGAGGATAGGTAACCATCCCGCCAATAGCAACCCACGCCATCTTCCGCTGAGCATCTTCTTTTTTGTCTGCATTCTCAATTGATGTGAGTTTTTCCATATTTTTTATTTCTTCACTGTCAACGTTTCCATCACCATTTATATCATATTCTGAGTTTGTACCTGTGCGCTTTGACATTTTAATATTTCCTGTTAAAATTATCATAACAAAAGATCGTCCATACATTATTTATGTGAGCAATCTTTCATATACAAGTCTAATTTTCACATAAATACTTTCAGAAACCCATTATTTGCTTGAGGATTTGCTGTGACAAAAGAACCAGTTGACGTTATTAACAAGGCCGTAAAGAAGATAGACGATGTTGACAAGGCCACAACGAAGAGAAAAACAGACGATTCAAAATTTGTAGAATTGAACCCAACGACGGCTGATGGTGCCGATCCTCTTAGAGAGGTATCAGCTCTTGATGAGAGAGCTCCGCTGTCCATCCAACAGCGACGTGCACGTGGAAGAACTATGAGACGGTTTAAAGGCCGCATTGCAATGGCACGTAAACGTGCCGCAAAGCGCAAAGCTTCCCCAGAAAAGTTAAAAATGCGCGCGCGTAAAAAAGCAAGAGAGATTATTAAAAATAGACTTGCGGCGGGAAAGAAATACTCAGAGATGTCTCCATCTGAAAAAATGCAACTCGACAAGAGACTGCTTAGAATATCACCCACAGCAATTGATCGGATTGCCACAAGGCAGTTACCAACCGTTCGAAAAGCAGAAATGGAGAGATTAACAAGGGTCCGCGGTGCCAGTGCAGCTCCAACTACAAAAGAGAGCATTGATACGCAGTTTGACAATTTCATGAACGAAATGCGTGAGTGTCCCCCAAAGGTACATCACCGTGCATTCACTAAAGAGGGTCGGGTCAAATTCGACAGAAGATTCAAAATGTATCGTAGCAAAGAAGATAAATTGGATGAACTGTTTGCTCAAAATTTTATTGAAGATGCTACAGATCTAATGAACATTACAGAGAGCAAATTGCAAAAAGACAAGGACGATCCTTGCTGGGACGGCCACGTTCAACTTGGTACTAAAATAAAAAATGGTAAGGAGGTCCCTAACTGTGTCCCGACTGAATCGACAGACCCATACGACCGCGAACAAGGAACTGACAGCCTTGTCAGAATATATAAGGGTGATACACCAGGTCAAAACGAAAACTATTACCAAACAGATCTTGGCTCAGACTTCACCAACCTCACAAGAGGCGATCGTGTAAGGTTTACACAACACACAATGGATACGGTGACGGGTGGTGAAAAGCAAGGAACTGTTGTTGGAAGTACTGTAGAACACCTACGTGTACGTGATTCAGAAGGATTTCTACACCTTGTTCGTCACCGTGATGTACAATTAATTGAAGATTTGAATTCCATTTTTGAATCGCGTTTTGATCAGAATGTGGTAGAATACACCTTGATGGAGGATGGCGAAGTATGTGGCGTATTTACTCAGAGTCAGATGGCCACTTTCGAAAAAGTTGTCGATAAACTTTTTGCAAAGTTTGGGATAAACTTTGACTTTACACGACACTTCCGCGACCGGATGTCCGATGCGAGAAACAACCCTTGTATCAATGTCAAAGAACTTGCATTGATGATCAACAAAATATACAGAAAGAAGGTTGCAGGGGTTGACTTGTTGTCCAAACACGTCAATACTGAAGTGGTAATTAAAGACATGCAAACAGATCTTAACATGCCAATAGCAATTGAATATGACAGATCGAAAGATGAATTGCGCGTAGTTTCAAAAACAATCATGCGCAAAAAGAACTTCCGTACACCAAATCCTGAGGTTAAAGTATGATACGTTTCAAGCAATATCTTTCTGAGAGCGCTCAAGCAGCTTCTACATTCAAAAAGGCAGAAAGTGTTGTGTCTTATATCAAGAGCGAAAAGATCAAACAAACTTATATTGACGCACTGGCAGCTCTTGAAATCGCAGCAGAGCAAAAAGAGATATACAACGCAAGGTTCTCTGATCACAAATCAGCCATAACACGTGGAGTAGAATATGCGTATAATGTATTGTTTGATGAAATAAAAGCTGATGTAATCAAATCAGGCCAAGAAACACATGACCTTTGGAGCATGACATCTGCAAGTGACATCAAGAGAATAACGAAGATATTCAATAGTATGTCCCCAAAGATTTCTAAAGCAGTTGCGTTCACAGATGCTGTTTCAGGAATACACGACGGATTCAAGATCGTAAAGGGCTACGTCAAATCAGGGAAGCCACCTGTTCAGCCAAAACCAGGACAGTTCTACAAGCCTATAGCATCTGTGGACGCAACAAAATTAGCGTCGAAGTTTATGAGAGAAGCCTCGGACTCGTTTTCAAAAGAGTTGAAAGTAAGTGTGACTAATCAAATGATGGGCGCGTATGAAAAAATTCTTGACATCACCGATCCAAAAAACTTGCCAAAAGATCCTAACACTCAACAAGTTGCTAATACAATCTTTATTGTAAGAGGCACTCGTAGAGATGCTACGCTGGAGTTGATAGATGGACACAAGGCAAGAGTAACAAAATTAATTAACGACAGTGTTGCAATGGTTGTTGATGGATTTGTCGCTAAAAACTCGTCGAAGCTTGCGCTAATACTTCAGAAAAAAGACGCACCAAAGACGCACAAAATCATAAAGACAAATGTAAACAACGGCATGGTAGAAAATACTATGATGTTTGAGTTTAACGACGGTAGCAGTTTTACTATTACGAGCAGTGTAATATTCAAGCGGAGTACAAACGGAAAACTCTTTTTTCAATATCCAACGCGTTTCCGAGATGTGAAGATGGCTGACGGATCAGCCATGAAAGGTCCATCTGAAGAAAAAATGATTAAAGAATTTTAGAAATACACAAAAGGACACTCCTAATGATTAGTTATAAGGCCTACACACAAAGAACTGTTACAGATCCAATGGCCAAGTGGAAAAACACTGCTCCTGCGAATTATGCGAAACACCTTAGTATGTTTTTCGGACAGCCTGAAGAGTTGACTGAAAAACGAGCTGTATGGTACAACAAAGACGGATTTATAAGAATAGAAGTGTTGGACGAGTTTGTTCTACACGCTTCGCCGACCCCACACCACGACTATGTATATTGCTATGTTAATTTGAAAATTCCACACGAAATGGCTGATGATCTAGCAATGAGCAGTGAAAGCATTCTTATCGACAATCTCAAAAGTGAACTTGGTGCACGATGTTCAAGTCTGAGTGCAAATGCAACAACGATACAATACGTAATGGATGTCGTCGAAAAAAGAGTCGTTCCATCCAAAGCAGAGTACGAAAAGAGAATTAAGTCTATGAGTAAAATGTTCGTGGATGGTGTAAAGTACGAACTTGATTGGTGGCCCGATAAATCAGGTGATACTGATCCCGATAACCCATATTATAAATAACCACAATAACATTTAAAAAAAGAGGACTACAATGAAAAGTTTCAAGGAATTTAATGTTACAGAGGGTCACGATCGTTACCCTGGCGATGATATGACGCAAAAAGAACTTCGGATTGCTATTAACTCTGCAAGCAACATACTTGAGATGATCGACAACGGTGCCACAATCATGCGGTGGCAGATCAGCGCAATTGTAAAGGCGTCAGACGAACTTGCATCTGTTTCCACGTCAATGAGTGCTGATATGGATGATTGTGACATGAGTGACAACTCCGACGAGATGGATTACGAGTATTCTTCTATGTATGATGAACAGACAAGTTTAGGTGAAGGATACGAGGAAGATGATATTGCGATTGGCGGAGATTTAATTTACAAACACAACAGAAAATACAAACTTGCCAAGGTAACGAAGAAAGTGGGCGGTGGAGCAGCTACAATGGTCCACACATCAACAAAAGATATAGTGCCCCTACACCACATTGTGTCTACAGACATGTCTGATTGGAAATCCTTTAAGAACAAGTCGATCAAAGAATCTGTTAATGAGGCAAATAGCCCATACAAAAAAGCTGCCTCCGCTTTGTGGAATGCAGCACAAGATTTTAAAGGTAGAGACCGCGAGGATCTTATGATGCATCAGAAACTTCTGCGCAGTGCAGATCCTGCTGATCACAAATCTTCTTCTGAATTCCTTAGAAATCTTGACACAGCAATGAGGGACGTTGTTAGCGACGCTGTTCATAAAAATAGCAGCAAGGCTAATTCATTGAGATGGCACAAGGCTGCAAAAACAACGCGCACGAAGGACTGAAGCGCAAGAAATGAAGAAGTTCAGCGAATTTCAAAAAGAAAGTAAATATGGTCTCTATTTAGAGGCCATATTTCTACACGAAAAAGGTACACTGGATGAGTTTGAAATTGTAGGGAGACTAAAAAGGTACTATAATTTTATCAAAGACTTTGCCCAATACGCAAAGGTGAGCGTCAAGGATGTTGCTGAACTGTTAAAAAACAAGAAGGTGTTTGATTTTTTCAGCAAGATTAAATTCTCTGTGGGTAATATATTCAAGAGGGTTCAATTAGGATTTAAATACCTTCAAGATCTTAAAAAAGCAATCGCAGATTATCTCACAACAACGAAGGTAGTAAAGTGGACCGAAGAAAAACTCAAAGATCTTGATGTATTTCTGTCTAAGCATCCTAAAACAAAAAGAATGGCAGGCATCGCAGTTGGCGCAATTCTACTATACATCTGGCTGAACATGAGTTTCACAGGCGACTTTGATTACGACTTTGATCAGTCAGCATTGCTAGATGCATTGTTAGGCAAGTTTACGTTAAGTTCTATTTTTGCAGGTCCTGAAGGTGTTAAGATGATTTCGCTATTCGTAACAGGCACGTTGTTTAGTTTTCCGTGGCCTGGTCCGCAAGCTGCACTGTTCGTAATTTCCTTGTTGTACGGCCTCGCAAAGACATACAAAGTAAGAGATGTTATGGCCAAACTGCAAGTAGCGAGACGAAACGTAGTGTAACAATCCTCGAAATGCGAACCACTATTTGTGATAAATAGTAGCAACACACATAACAACGGAGAAGGTTACACATGTCGTACAAGAATTTTAAGATTAGACAGGAGCGTAAAAAGGGTTCAACTGATGAGCCTACTGTTGTAGAATCAGTTGTTGATGAGCCTACTGTTGTAGAATCAGTTGTTGATGAGCCTACTGTTGTAGAATCAGTTGTTGATGAAATTGTTGCAGTCAAAAAAAATAAAAAAACAAAGGGAGTAGAATAATATGGCTGGTTGGGGTAGAGTTGATGGTCTTGCACTTACAGGTACAGGTTCCATAACAGTAGACACAAACATCGTAACGGGTACAGGTACAGCATTTTTAACAGAAGTTGAGCTGAATAGCCTTATTACACTTGATACGAGTGTTTTCATGGTTAAGGCGATCAACAGTGATGTTGAAATAGAGGTCCTTCCTATTGCTGAAGTTGGCCTTGCTGCACAAGCTGTACTACTTTCACAGGCACCAAAGTCTTTGCCCGTGACGCAGATTGATAAAGTACTGTATGTTGAGGTTGGCGAGATTGATGCTCTCACACGTGCTGATGGTATTAAGACGCCAGGCTGGACGTTGTATGAAGAGTATGGAGATGGACGCAAACGTGTTGAAACTCTCGTTGCAATGAAGTCGACCACGTAACACAACATGATCTTAAATGATGGGACCTTTCTAATATACGCAATGAACTGTTATGACAATCCTTCGTGTCATGACATAGTTGAGTTTGAAGAAGACCTGAAACGCTTTCAGTATCTTCGCAAGCTATTTAATCGCTACAAACAATTTGGCGAGTTGCGTGAAAGGCTTATCCTAAACCATTTGATCGTTTTGTACAACGTGTTTGGTCCAAATACTACAGATATGTTGTTCATGAAACTTGAAGGATATCATGAACATTTAAACCCGTTTGTTGATTATTTGAATTATACTACACATCAAGTAGTATACAACGGCAAAGTAATAGACTTAGAGAAGATTGAAAACAATCTTCTAATTGAAAACACATTACGGAGAATATAAAAATGGATATTAAAAGATTAATAGAAGAAGCCCTTGATAAAAAGCTAAATGAAATGGAAACCCCATTAGATGAAGCTGCCTACGAAGATATGCTGAAGGACGTGAACAGACTTTCAGGAGGAGATTTCACGCTCAAATATCAAATGTCCAAAGCTGCATTCAAAAAGGCTGATCCAAACCGTAAGGACCCTAAGGCAAAAACACGTGGTGTCGGTCTGGGTCATATGAAAAAAGAATCTACTGAACTTGATGAGGATGTACACAACGATCTGAATGATCTGATCTTTCAATTTCAAAAACAGATTACAAGATTTAGTCGTTCAAAACTCGATCCTAAAATAGCCAAGCAGATAAAAGCGCTGGACAACACAATGGATGATATTCGTGGTGAGTTGTTCAAAATTCGTCCTGGATTATAATATCTGATGGTTGACCTTTTCCTTGTATATTCATTCATTCGTAGACTGTCCACACCATTTGATGAGTGGACAGCATATGACCTTGGCATAATAGACGCTGATGGCAAAATATTGATCAAACGAAAAGATCTCAGGCGACAAGAAGAGCGTAAGGCCTTTGGTGTATTTGATCTTATGGTTTTAAACTTGAAAAAGCTCCTGGAAAAGGTTCCAGGAGGTAAGACACGTCTCGCCTCTTACGCTGCAGCTTTGTTTCTACTTCGCGAATGGAACCACTTCACAGAAAATTCGCTCCTAAACGAATCTGTATCAGACGCACAACTGCTAAAATCCTTAGACTTCTTCATTCTAGAGCATAACTCTATTATCCACATGCTCGACAACGATGACAACAGCATAAATGAGGATCTGAACACTTTTTTTGAGCAAAGATTCAAAGAAGAGGGAATGACTGCAGGATCAGGTGCGATCGCAGGAATAGGTGTGGGTGCTCAAGGGGAACCAGGAATAACAAAAGCACAACAAGCACGCTACAAGAGCGGAAACAAAAAAAAGAAAAATCTTAGAGACATTATAGGTATCACATGATAACATTGCAACAATTCAAAAAAACCATTCCAACCAACAAAGAACCAGAGTTGTGGTTCCCTATAGTGGTTGATTTTTTTAATAGGTACGATATTAACACTCCTAACAGGATTGCTGGATTCATGGCACAGTGTGGTCACGAGTCGTGTGATTTTACAGCACTTGAAGAAAATCTTAATTATTCAGCAAGTGCTCTCAACCGTGTGTTTGGTAGATACTTTGGGGCGGGCAAGCGGAATGCTGCTGAATATGCACGCAACCCTGAAAAAATTGCAAACTATGTTTACATGGATGAATTTAGAACTGCAAGAGGTGCTCTTGGAAACACACAACCAGGCGATGGTTGGAGATTTCGTGGCGGTGGGATCAAACAACTAACAGGCAGAAGTAACTATTCTGTTTTTGCTAGAGATGTGGGCATGTCTCCTGAACAAGCTGCTGATTATGTTAGAACAAAACAAGGTGCTCTTGAATCGGCGTGTTGGTTCTGGAAGAAAAACAACATCGCACGGTTTGCTGATAGAGACGACATTGATGGAATGAGCAAAGCGATTAATGGCGGATCGATAGGAATTGATGACCGTCGTAGACGTTATGCACGTGCCAAATCAATCATGGAATCTAATTCACAACCATCTACAATGATAAGTGAATCTACAACCATTTCCAAAGGATCAAAAGGCGATGTTGTAAAGAGTATTCAAGCAGCTTTGAAAATTAGTGCAGATGGAGATTTCGGACCACAGACAGTAAGTGCTGTCAAGTCATGGCAACGTATAAATAGATACACATCAAATGGCATTTTGAACCAAAAACAAATCAATCAAATATTAGGGAGAACATAACAATGTCAATCAAACAGATAATTAAAGAAGCGATGGATAGAAATCCTCTTGCTCTTAAAGAAGCACTAGAAGCAGAACTGAACGCACGTGTCGGCGTCGTCATTGAAGCAAAGATGCAGAAAATGGAAGATGATGAGATGGATGACGATGATGAGATGGATGACGACGACGATGATGAGATGGATGAAGCTGTTAAGGTAATAAAGGATATGGGTGGAAACACCAAGGCTGTTTTTGATACTGACGGCAGCATGACTCTTGTCAGTAACGACTCGTCCGGAAAGAATATGGTAATTCTTGGGCCGAAGCAAGTGGAAATGATGCACAGTCAGCTAATGAAAAAAGACAAATCCAAGAAGGTAATACAGGATTTGGGCGGAAATACTAAAGTTGTTTTTGAATACGACGGCAGCATGAGTCTTATCAGCAAAGACTCGTCCGGAAAGAATGTGGTAATTCTTGAGCCGAAGCAAGTGGAAATGATGCACAGTCAGCTAATGAAATAGTCCATTGAATTTGAGATGTGCGATTCAGAAGTCCTAAATGTTGCAACGAATAAACACATTGGTAAAGAAAGAACAAAGTAAATGAAATCGTGGATCTTTATAGGGATGTTGGTCACTTTGATGAGTGGTGCTGTATATTTTTACTACAGCACCACTCAAACTCGTATTGCGGATCTGACTGCTAATAATGCTACGTTAAAAACTAACATTCAGACAATCACAGATACAAACATCCAGAACGTAAAAGTGGTAGACGAGCTGCAAGAATCATATCAGGCTGTACAGGACAACTTTTCTGAACTGCAATCACGTTTTCAAATCACAAGGCTGCAAAACAATGAACTGAGGCAGCGTCTTGGCAGACACGAATTAGATGCTTTGGCTGCAGCTAAACCTGTTCTTGTTGAGCGGACTATTAACAACGCATCAGTAAATGTGTTGAGATGTTTCGAATTGATGTCAGGTGCACCTATTAACAAAAAAGAGCGTGATGCTCAAACTGAGGGTCAGTTCAACTCTGAGTGTCCTTGGCTATGGGAGGAACTGGTCCGATGAAAAACTTTTTGTTTGTAGTTGTGATATTTCTAGTAGGTGCTTGTAGTGCACCCGAACAAGTTGAACAGGCCAGGCCGATTGAAGTTAGAACAGTGCAGATATCCAAGCCTGCACCGATTGTCCCTAGTGTTGATCAGCTTAGACTCAAACCAGTCACGTGGATCATCATAACACCTGAAAATGTCGACGCCAAGTTTGCTGAAATGCAATCAGGCGAATTGGTATTGTTTGCATTGACGTCAGAAGGATATGAGGCACTTGCGCTGAATCTATCAGACCTACAAGCCCTGATAAGACAACAAAAAGAAGTAATAATCGTGTATAAATCAAGCTACAAGTGAAAAGATATAAATAGACCGTGCAGTTGCTGATTTGGCGTGTATAATATACAAACAGAGGGCCAATTCCAATGGACAACAAAAAAGAAGAGGTAGGCGATTTGAAGACGGATATCGCTGTTTTGCGCGTAAACCTACAAAACATTGAGCGGTATTTCAGTTCGATAGAAAAAAACGTGTTAAAGGTAGAACGTGTGTCTGACCAAATCCTATTGGCCACATCACGTCTTGATAAAATTCAAGATGACCTGAAATCTGTAAGAGCTGATTCAGACATGAGAAGACGTGAGTCAGAGAATTCTGTTCGTGAGATGAAACAACAAATGACTTCAATGTCCTTATATAACGAAAAAGCGTTCGCGGACAATCTTAAATCTGTCCTTGACGAGGTCAGAATCCTCAAAAACGATACAGCAACATCTTTTGAAAAAGTGTACTCAGCAATAGCAAAAAACAGAAATGAATTAGATGACGATATACAAACACTCGAAAATAGAGTGTCTAAGTTGGAGCAGTGGAAGTGGTGGGTCATGGGAGCTGGCGCTGTTCTTGTCACGATATCAACACAGATCTGGAAGTTGTTTATTAGTTGACGTTAACCGCTACTTGTGTGACAATGGGTAGTATTCTTAATGAAAGTGACACGCTGTGGCGGATTTTGTCGACGTGCAATACGTGAGCCTTTTGGCAGGACAGTTGCAAAAATATGTTGTAAAGCATCGCAACCCATTCAAGGCAAATTTCAGATGTGTGGTATGTGGAGACTCGCAAAAGTCTCAAACAAAAGCGCGCGCATGGATCATCGAGAGTCCTAAGACGGGCGCATTCCAATATCACTGTTTCAATTGTGGTGCAAGTCAGGGATTCGGAAGTTTTCTCAAAGCAAACTTCCCTCCAATGTATGCGAACTACATCGCAGAAAAATACATCAGCAATGCTAAGGACAAACCTTCTACGCCCTCGATCGATGAGTGTGCAAAAACACCTAAACCCACGTTTAATAGAAACCCTTTATCCTCCATCAAAAAGGTCAGCCAACTCAATTCTGATCATCCTGTCAAACTATACATTGAAAAGAGACAGATTCCACCACAACAACATTACAGGTTGTATTACACACCTAAGTTTAAGAGGTGGATTAACACAGTTATTCCAAGCAAATTTGAACATCTCGACAAAGACGAGCCGAGATTGGTTATGCCCTTGTTCGACAAGGCAGGCAAGGTGTTCGGTGTATCTGCACGTAGTTTCGATCCAAAAAGCAGTTTGAGATATGTCACTATCATGTTTGAGGAAGTGCCAAAGCTGTTCGGTCTCGACAAGGTAAACTTCAACAAGAAGTACTTCATAACAGAAGGTGCTCTCGACTCTATGTTTCTCACAAACGCTGTTGCTATGGTGGGTGCAGATACAAATGTATATGGACTGGAACGGATGGAGAATGCAATTTTTGTCCACGATGCTGAGCCAAGGAATCTTCAAATTTGTAACAGAATGGAAAAGCTCTTGAGGATGGGTCACAAGGTCTGTATATGGCCATCTTCTGTTCCTGCTAAAGACATTAACGACATGCATCTAAATGGCATGCAGGACATTGAAGGCGTCATAAAATCAAACGCGTATAGTGGCCTCGAGGGTCAGTTGAGATTTCGCGCGTGGAAGAAGTGTTGACATCCTGATGAAAAAGGCGCATGCTATCTTTAGAGACACACACAAAGGTAGATCCGATGGAACTTGCAACTTTTACAATCCCACTTTTCTCCAAAGTACAAATTGAAAAGCGTCTTCAGAAGCTGGTTAAAAAAGCTTTGAAGTACGGCAACGAAGATATTGTATATTCGTTCGGTAGCG
>Ga0222711_1000145_pt1 | contig 23307 bp, 47 predicted proteins | sample AntAcemetage1699_FD_179814 | JGI IMG/M metagenome (GOLD analysis project Ga0222711, IMG submission 179814) | Saline water microbial communities from Ace Lake, Antarctica - #1699 | ecosystem: Environmental > Aquatic > Non-marine Saline and Alkaline > Saline | place: Antarctica: Ace Lake...
ATTTCGTGAATAACATCATAGCCCCTATCTGGACGGCATACGGGGGGGTGCAACGAGGGGGGTAACGGGGGGAGGGGGTACGTAGGGAGGGGTGGCATGCACTATCTTTTAATAAATGTATTACGTATCCACTTAAAACTATCGTTCTTTAAAACGCTTTATTTGCAGTCATGTAAAATAAATGATATATGCAAGTTTTTTAGTTAAAAGTTTTAAACAAAAAAAAGTGCCTTTCGGCACTCTTAATTTTTAGATTGTTACACCTTGCAAATTTACTTCGGCTTTGTCAAAGATAAAGTTTCTATATTTGTCTTGTTTAAATTCGCACAATTTTTTGATTTTGTTTTGTACGATTGTTAAATCTCTGCTTTTGGTTTCTTTGTACTCAATAGCTTGTAAGATTGTTTTTTTAACTACCAATCCGAAAACGTGGATTTGATTTGTTTCTTTGTTTACCTTAACACCTTTTGTAATGTGAGTATAAGCATCTTTTTGAGCATCTGACAAAGCGATTGTTTTATCATTTTGTTGTCTTAATGCTTCTTTTACTTCTTCGCTTGACAAACGTTTTTCTAATGATGTATAAACGTTTTTGTATGCGGTTTCGATTAATTCGTTTGAATAATCTTTTTGCAATTTTTCAAAAACTTCTTTTTGATTTTCTTGCAATACTTTGAAATCGTTTACTAAACAATTTTCGTAAGTAATACCCGCAACGATTGTTTGGTTTGATTTTTCGCCTTGTTTGTTTTCGTAGTTTTTAATACCTACAAACGATGTACCTTTGATTGTTTTCGCTACTAAAACTAAGCCTAAATTTTCTACTAATGTTTTCATAATATTTGTGTTTTTAATTGGTTACTTAAATTTGTTATGCAAATATACAACTTTTTTTTAAACTACCAAACTTTTTAATAAGTTTTTTTTTTTATTTGTTTTTTCGTTGTTTTAATTTGTTGGTACAAATATAAGAAACTTATTTCGTTCCCACAAGTTTTTTAGTTAATTTATATTCATTCTAAATAAGAAAAAAGTTTGTATTTTATTTGGTGGATTGAAATATTATTACTATCTTTGACTTGTCAATATGAAAGACAGGTCGCCACGAGAGTGTTGAGAGAGTAGACTCCGACACGTCTTTTATTTTTTTATGGGACTGAAAAAGTTTTTTGAAAAAAGTTGTGTTTTTATTTGGTTGATTAAAATATTATTCTTATCTTTGTATCGAACCAATTAAATAAAGGATATGACACAATTTGAACAAGCACAAAAAGACGTTAAGGAAAAAAAACTAAAAACGCCAGATGTATCAGTAGGTGGTAAACAAGTTGATTACTTCGGTTATCAGTTATCTGTTCACAAATTTAACTTATCTATTATGGCAACTGGTATGAGTTGTCGAGGAATTAAGTTTACAGATATTAAAAAGTATTATGGTTTGAAAGGACGAACCGCAAAAGATTGTTTACAGCAATTCCTTAAGATTATTGAAGATTATAAGAAAGCCCTTTAAGGGTTTTTTTTCCTATGTCCACAATTGTGTACAAGCCGTGTTGGAGTCTACTCTCTCGCTTGTCGCAACCCGTACCTTTCTCTTTTGTACACTACAAAGATAAGATAAATAATCCACACTACCAAATATAATGTGGATTATTTTTAAAGTTTTAATTGCGTTTAAAAAGCCAAGAAACATTAGCAGTAACTTAACCCAAAATCACGTGCAAGAATTTTCAAGACATTTTTTCTATTTAATGCTGGAATATAAATGCAATCTTGTTTTTTAGAAATGCTTTTATTTTCTTTTTTTTGTTGCATTTCATCAGAAAAAGTTATAGTTAAGTTTCTATCAAATTTTGCTTTTTCAATAGTCTTTTCGATTAAATTGACTTCAAATATTGTATGATTTTTATGTGGCTGTATTCTGCCAACTAAAATTCTTTGAATATCTTTTTTAGCTTCTTTAGTGATTTCCATTTTATCACTTTGATTTAATTCGGTTTCTTTCATTTTTTATTTTTTAAGGGGTTTTTACGCCCCTATTGTTTAATTTTTTAGTATTATTTAATTTCAGTTTCAAAAACTCTTTCGCCAGTTTCAATATTTACAATAGAAACAGTTCCTCCTTTGTAATTTTTAAAATAACTTTCGCTAGTTCCGTTATTTGAATTGATATAATATTGACATTCTTCTAATGAATATTTAAAACCTTTATTATTTGAGTTGTCATTATCATCAAAAAAGACGAATAAAAAAAACTTCTTCATCTTCTAAGAATTTCTGACCCTCTTCTGAAAAATTATAAATAGTAGATATTAATTCATCCTTTGTCATTTTCATAAACTTTTTAAACGACTCATCAGTACTCATTGCAACTCTTCTATCTTTTGAAAAGTAAGTATCTTTTCCGCAATCATTATTTTCATTTACTAACCATTGAGTTAAAGCTTGTTTCTTAAAAGTTTTCATAATTTCTATTTGTTTGAGTTTGCTGTGTAAATCACTTTCTTAATTCTTTTACAAATATAGGAATAAAAAATGACACTACCAAATGATAGCGCCACTTTTTTGTATTTGTTTTATAACCAATTAAACAAATATATTTATTAATGCTATTAACCAAATAAATATTATTATAGCGACCGAATAAGGTCTAAATTCTGTTGTTAATCTAATTCCAGCAATTGAGTTGATTACCCATATAAGGAAAGCAACAAGTGTAAATTTGTGTAATTTCATTTTGTGTGTTTTAATTGATTAATGTAGTAATCAAGTGGGGATTGCCATTCAGAATAAATCCGTGCTTTCCAGAACTCTCCTTGATTACTACACTACAAAGATAAGGATAATATTTCTATTATCCAAATCTTTTTGCAATTATTTTTAGTATCTGCAAATATTTGTATAGTTACCAAATAAAAATGTTGATACTGAACTGTAAACTTTGTTAATTGATTTCATAAGGTTTAAACTTTAATGTTAGTGATTATTTCTTTAGCAAAGATAAGGATAATATTTCTATTATCCAAATCTTTTTGCAATTATTTTTAATTATTTTTATTTAATTTTTTTTACTATTTTATTTGGTAGATTAAAATATTATTCTTATATTTGTAGTGTTGAAAGAGCAACGGGTCGATATGGAAATATTGAGAGAGTAGACTCCGACACGTCTATACGTTACTAGCGACAAGGCAAAAAAATCGGAGGGCACAACCCCTCCGACATTCCGAACTAGATACCGAAAATAAGCGATACCAACGTCCTACCAATTAAAAAACTTGCACAAAGGACTAGCAATGGCATAGACACTTTGTCCATAAACTTTTCAAATTTTTTATCAATGTTATTCATGGCTTTTGGTTTTAATTATTATAGTACAAAGATAAGGATAATATTTCTATTATCCAAATCTTTTTGTGATTATTTTTTTATTAACTTGTATAATTTTGTGTGTAGATTAACCCATCAATTTTACATTTTAAACGCTTTTTAACACGTCCATTTTTATCGGTACACGCTGATTCAGAAAATGTTTTATAGTGTGTTGCACCGTGTCCAAATTTGATTTCTGATGCTGTTGGTTTTCTGTGGTACTCGATAGTTTTTTCTTGTACGCCAGTAATGTTAAGTGAATTTTTCATTTTGTGTTGTTTTAATTGGTTCGGTACAAAGATAAGATAAAATAACCACACTACCAAATAAATGATAGTCTTTTTTTAAATTATTTTTAGTATGCTGATACTGACATATTTTGATTTTGTTCATAACTCAGTCCTTCAAGTTCACCATAGGGATTAGTTAGTGAATGATAATACTTTTTAAGTCGTTCCGCTATTCTGTCTAACTTTGCATTTTGTTTATTGGTGCAAGGTTTATCAAAGGCTCTAATTGTATCATTTGCACAAACTTTGCCTAACATTCCACCACCTAAATAGTTTTGATAAGCTGACATTTTTTCTTTTTTGAATCCAAAACGTGTTAAATCTATTTCGACCCCACCACCACGACTTGAAACTTCTAGTCTTAATGTTATTTCTGAAAATTGAATTGCTTTTGCCATTGTGTTTTGTTTTAATTGGTTCGGTACAAAGATAAGTAAACTATTTCAATCTACCTAATTTATTTGCAAGTATTTTTATTTATTTTTTATGTCTTTTTATTTGGATAAGTCATTTATTATCCTTATCTTTGTAGTGTACAAAAGAGAAAGGTACGGGTCACGACAAGTGAGAGAGTAGACTCCGACACGTCTTATATTTTTTTATATATAACCATAAAAAAAATGGTGCAATATTGCACCACTTAAAATATTTAGCAAATCGGGTGGTATAAAATTAACCCATTTAATTTGCCTAGATTAAAATATTGTTCTATGTATTCTTGTCTAGTTATTTTGCTAGTTAAAAATTTAGCTCTTAATTTTTTAAATTTAGCAATTACTGATTTTGATACTTTTGTTTCCATTGTGTTTTATTTAATTGGTTGAAACAAAGATAAGGATAAGTTTTCACTTATCCAAATCTTTTACTAATTATTTTTAGTTAATATCAATTAACTTTCCGTTCCATTCTGCACCATTCAAAAACCATTTACCTTTTATTTGTACTATATGTACATTAGGTAAAGCGTTTAATCTTTCTTTTGTGGTCTTTGATTTCCAACCAGCATTGGTAATTGATAACGTTCTTTCGGGGTCATTGTATTGATATGCAATAGGATTTCCAAACAATTTAAGGATTGTAACATTATGCAATACTTCAACTTGTGTATTGCTTGTTTTAAACGTTTCAGCATTTAAAAATTTCTCGATTGCATTTGTTGTGATAGTTCTTGACATTTTGTGTATTTTTAATTGGTTAATTATTACAGTACAAATATAAGTAATTTATTTTAAACTACCAAACTTTTTCAGTTATTTTTTTTGACAAAAATAAGAAAACTACCTACGCCAATTGTGCCCGATACATTAAACAATACTAATAAATTAAATAGTTGCTCATTTGTATCTACTAAAAACAACCCTGTTACCGATGATGCCATTACAATAAGACAAGCAACTGCTAAAACTAATAATGTGCTATTTTTCATTTTGTGTATTTTTAATTGGTTAATTATTACAGTACAAAGATAGTAAAAAAATCCGAACTACCAAACTTTTATGTAATTATTTTTATTTTATTTTTTTGCTATTTTATTTGCATATATCAATTATTTGTTTTATCTTTGTAGTGTACAAATGAAGTACGGGTCATGACAAGTGAGAGAGTAGACTCCGACCTACCTTATATTTTTTTTATCTAGCCATAAAAAAAACCCCTAATAAGGGGTTTGTGGTGTGTGTTTTTTGCCTGTGGTTACATCAACCCATTTTTGTTTTGTTTCACGTTCTACGAGCTTCTCAAGGCTTTTAATTTTCAATTCTCCAGCTTCAATCGCTTCGGCTTCAGTTCCACCGTTATCGATAATAAATTTATAAGTTTGTTTTCTTAAAATTTCTTGTACCTTTGCGTTCATAATTTTGTGTTGTTTTAATTGGACACTACAAAGATAGACAAATATTTTAAACCACCAAACTTTTTTACGCTTTTTTTTATTTTTTTTTACCTAGTAAAATAATTGCATTTTTATTTGGTTATATCAATTATTTGTTTTATCTTTGTAGTGTTGAAAGAGCAACGGGTCATGACAAGTGAGAGAGTAGACTCCGACACGTCTATACATTACTAGAACCCGAAAATAAAAAAACCTAGAATTTATCTAGGTTTCTTTTTAATTATTTTGTATATTCTGCTATTCGTTCCACTTTGGTATCAATCAATTCCGCCAAGTCATCGCAATATACATTTTCAAATACTGCTTTTTCGTTCCATTGACTAGATAAAAAACGAACTGTATATGTATCATCCCAAGCTAGGGTAATTAAAACAATTCCTTTGTGGTGGTGTCCCGATACTGTAAAGAATAACGCTTTGCCCTCAAACGTGGTAAAGTTTCTAGCACCCCAAGTCATAGACCACAAACGGTTTCTGTTAACCCATTGAAGCGTTTCTTTTGCGTCAAAGTTTATTTGAACTGCTGACTGTAATACTGATAATTTTTTTGCTGACATAATACTTTTATTTAATTGGTTGATGCAAAGATAGACAAATATTTTAAACCACCAAACTTTTTAGCAATTATTTTTATTTTATTTTTTTTACCTAAAAAGTTTGCATATTAAATAAAAAGTATTATTTTTGTACCGTTAACCAATTAAAACAATATAATATGACAACTAGACCTATTTATGTTATTGCTCAGGAAATCAAACAGGACTGGAAATCTGTAAACTATGCGGCTAAACCTTACCTTGATGCAATGGGTTGCATTACGACAATCAATGACAGTTTCGGCATGGACAATGGTAAAAGCATGGTACTGTATTTTCTTTCAAACGCTGGACAATGGCGAGGCGAAAACGCAAAACGAATCAAAGCTGAATTAAAGAAAATGGTGGGGCTGAAATAAGCCCCAGTTTTTTGTCTAATATAAAAAAAAATTTATCATGTATATATTTACCTGTGAAGAGTGTCTTCAAGAAAAAAATAGCTTTCATGAATCGCTAGAAAAAAAATAATGTTTGTGATGATTGCTTCAACGAATTATCACAGGCTGATGAGGGTTACAATAGATGGTGTGATTCTTGTCAAATGTTTTCACATATAACCGATAGTAACCCATACGGTACTTGCCAATGTAGTTAATCCAACAAATGATTTAACCCTAGTATATTTTACTAGGGTTTTTTGTTTCTAGTTTATATCTGACGTAAAATAAAGCGATTTAAGAGACTTTCTCCCTGTGGGTGGCACAACGCTGGGGCGTGTACACAAATGTGTATATATGGGGCTCTATATACAGAAAGAGACCGCCTCATAGAGACAGTCTCATCTTTGTGGGAACCACCCCACGTTTTGTGCAAGCCATTGTCGTATATCTTTTTTAATAAATATACGACAAAGTACAAAAAAGTCTAAAGTGGCGATGAGGGGATTCGAACCAAAGAATATTTTAGAGCCCATCAACATTCCACTCCTTCGTTAGGTTGCTCATGACTGCAATCCTTAGGTTGCTCATGACTGCAATCCTTCTCTCCAAAGAGCATCGCCTTGTTGGTACAAAGGTAAGAATAATAATTGACACTACCAAACAATAGTCAAACTTTTTTTGTGACCTCGGAAAGAGTTTAAAAATTCTCTCCTCTAATTTTGTTCATTGTCTTATCAAGACCAATCTCATATTCTTCAAGCAAATTGTAAATTTCATCTACAATATCATCGCTTAAATCCTCATAGTCAACATCATCTTCTGAAATTTCAGTTTCATTAACATAGTGAACAACTGTGACATTATCCTCTCCAAATGTTTCTACAAGAAAAGAAATATTTGTCTTATTTCCTGTACTCATTATACAAGGTGAACTACCCAATTCTAATTCCCCAGTTGTAACTGAACCCTCAAAGTGTTCAACAACAATTCTTTTAATCTCTGAAATCTGCTCTTCTTTTTTCATTTTTTTTGATTTTAGTTTATTTGTGTATCAATTGGAATCAGAATAAATTGTATTTTCTTTACTCATAGTACAAAGATAGGTATTATTTATTAATCTACAAAATATTTTCTACTTTATTTTTGCGGAATTTTCTATTTGGTCTTCTGTAAAGTTTTCGCTAGCCTCTACACTAGCTTTGTAAGGGTTCCCTGTTACTGGGTGCATACGGTGTCTGAACTCATGGATAACTTTATCTTTGTTCTTGAAGCTGCCCATATATTGCCACGCCTCGCCATTGTTTTCGGCTACCTGTGGTTCGTCTAGTGATTCGTTGATTGGGTGTTTGGCTAACCAATCCCACATATAATCCCATTCGGTACTTCCTATTTTTATTGCTACTAATTCCATGTAGCAAAGATACGAATAAAAAAAGAAATTTCCAAATTAATTGGATATTCTTTTCTCTGTTTGTAATTGTTCAGCTTCCCACATTTCAGCTAGGAACAAAATTTCTTCTCATTTTATCTAACTTTTATTGTTAAATCTTCTCGGTCTGTTCCCCACTTTGGAACAAGCGTACCATTTTTACGCCACGTGCGAACAACAAATCCGTTATGGAAATTATCACGCCCTGTTACTGGGTCTTTCACACGCCCACGAAAAACGTTATCACGTTCTAACCAAACTAATTCTTTAATTTCGTACCCACCAACTGTGTGGGTTATCTGTTGTAATATTGATTGTTCCATGATGCAAATATAAGAATAATATTTTAAACTACCAAATTATTTAACAAAAAAAAGTTGGATAATTTCTTACCCAACCTTTCCACCAATTAAAACATCTAACTTTCAATCAAATCAAAAACTAATTCGTTGTACCCTTGTGGTTTTTCGGGTTCAATGCTTATTAAATCCCTCGCCCATTTTCCAATGATTGAAGTATTGCCTTGTGGTTTTTCGGGAACTACATAAAAGTCGCCACCACCCCTTAAATTACCCTCGCAAGTCAATAACGGTAAAGGCGCAATTCGCCAACCGTCAGTATCTTTTGGAACTTTGGTTTTATCTACATACTGTTTTTTGGTATGGTTTACGACAAAACGTGTTTCTTTGTCCGTTAGTTTCGTTTCGGGTTTAACCTCGTTATTATCATTGCAACGGTCATACGTGGTTGATTTTCGCCCTTTGCAATTTTCAGCGTAATCGCCACCCCATACAATATGCTGTGGGTTTTGATAGATAAGACTTTCAACTGCACGAACAAAAGGGTTTTTAGACCAAGAATGTTCCATTAGTTTAGAACCGCTTTCAAAAGTCCAACTTTCAACCCACTTCAAAACTGTTTTTTTGTTTTTTGCCAAAATTGCTGGTCGATAATACTGTCCCATAATTTCTAAATTTAATTGGTTAATTATTTCTTTAGCAAAGATAAGTAAAATAATCTACACTACCAAATATAATGTAGATTATTTTTAATTTATTTTACCATTCACTAGTAAATTTTGTTTTGGTTTTAATCCAATCCATAACTTCTCCAGCGTAGTAGCTTGTAGTTAAGTCAAAAAGAAACCAATCCAACTGTCTTTCAGCATCGTTACTGTTGGTAGAAACTTCTAATCTGTTCCATTCTTTAGCGTTGCTTTGGTTACTACCTTTGCTACTACCCTGTGAGAAATCCCACTCTTTAGCCTGTATCAATACTGTTTTTTTATTTACAGTAACAGTTATTACACCGCCTCGACATGATTCGCCAATCTTGAAAGTCTTTGTTGCCATAATTTGTATGTTTTAATTGATTAGAGTACAAAGATAAAATAAAATTAGGATATATCCTAATTTTCTCTTGTTAAATTATAAATTTCTTTCCATTTCAAAACTCTAAAGTCATTATTCGATACCCTTTGAACCAAAGCATTTGCTTTTACTTGCCATTCGCCTTGATTGTTTTCAAGTTTTAAAGTGTCTAATTCTGTCAATAAAACAGAAATTTCTTTCTTGTTTTCTTTGATGAAGTTCAGCATACTGTCTTTAGAAAACGATGGTCTTTTGTCGTATCCTAGTTTACGTTGTTTTTCTTCTTCTTTCGTGATTAAAAAAGCTTTGTATTGTGCGTCTTTAATTTTGAAATACCTTTTTATAACTTTAACCTCTCTATTTTGACCATCTGCAATATCCACAAATAAATCTTTTTTGGTTGTGAAGAATCTTGGAGCATCCCAATTATCTAAAACATTGCTTTCCCAAATACTGTATAACAATTCTTTAGCTTCTGTTTTGTTCTTACAGTAAGAATAAACCCTGTGGTTATTACCTCTAACTCCCCATGTCATCACTGTCTTTCCATCAACATACAATCTTGGTGCAACACCTCTACCTGTTGTTGTTTCATCTGCCCCGTAATCTCTCAAATACCCTAAATAGGTAGTATTTTGAATTTCTCCTTCTACTAAAATGTAACCTTTTTGGCTTGGTTTAAAATTTAGATTTCCCATAGTGTTTTTAGCTGTTTTTCTCGGTTGCCTCATCCGTAAAATTTAATACCTTAACTCTTGTACAAATATAAAAGAAATAACCCATTCTTGCAAATGGGTTATGTTAATATTTAGTTAAAGATTCTTTCTATACATTTTTTCAATCACTTCGCTAAAATACTCAACTAAATTTGCACCCGTTGTGTACTCAACTTCTTCGTCCTTTCTATAATGATTTTGAGTAAACATTTTTACAGTTGGTTCAAAGATTAACTTTTTACCTTTATGAGGACAATAAACTCTGATAAATATACCCTCTCTTCTACAATGTTCTATACTCCCGCCAATTTGAGTTTCTAACATTAAACCTTGATTATTTGAATCTCCCCAACTTATTTTTTGTCTTCTGTAATGCGTTGAAAGTCTTAAATTTAAAGGTGCTATTATTTCCGCTACCTCTTCTCTAATAACGTCTAAAATACTCTGTAACTCTTTGTGAATAATTTGATTATTGGCATCAATTATTTCTTGTACTCTTTGCTCCTCTCTTACCTTTTCAAGGATATTATTTACAACATTACTCCCAAGATTATTTTCTTCAAAGTCTGTAACTGTTAATGTAAAAATGTATTTTTTCATGCGATATAATTTTTAAAAGTTAATATATTTATTCACAACCTCTTTAATCTCAAATGTTTTCGCTTTACAAAGTTTTGCAACATTCAGTATATATGTATTATAATCCAAACAACCATTAGAAAATAGTTCTGTTTGATAATGTACTTTGTGGCAATTTTCATCGTTCCAATAAGAATTGAGTTTAGGAAAATATTTAGCATCTAGGTCGCTTTGTGCATTATTATAAAAGTCTGTTTTAATCTGCATGATTTCTAAAGTATAATAGTTCTATTAAATTTTAAACATTTTTCATCTTCTGTAATAACAAAATAATCTTTTTTTGGGTTTTTATATGTTAAATACCACCCCACATTCATAGCTCTTTCTTTCTCGCCAACATCATAAGTTTTTACCTTGCGTTGGCTTTTTTCTGTTTTTTGGTAGATTGTGTTCATAATATTCTCATTTGATTAGAGTACAAATATAAAATAAAAAACCCATTCTTGCAAATGGGTTATGTTAATTCTTTGTTAAGCTAATCTAATTAAAATAGTGTTTATCGTGTTAGAATCTATACTTGAACGACTAAGAAAAGTTTCTCCAACTTTTAAATCTAAAATTTCATCAATAGATTCTTGTAAAGTATAAAGGACTTCACTATCGTTATCTTCTGAACCCTTAACTAAATCTGATAATGTAAGGGTTAAAACAAAATATGTTAAACCTTCAAAACCTGTAACTGCGAAAACTCTTTTACTACTATTTGAATTTGTTCCCATAATTTATATATTCTTATTTGATTAGAGTACAAATATAAAAGAAATAACCCACTCTTGCAAGTTGGTTATGTTAATTTTTTGTTAAATTTATTTCCGCAAAAAAGGTAAATTAAACAATCAATCCGTAACCCCTAAACAGTAAATAGTTCTCAAAAGGTATTTGAACTGTGATGATATCATCACCTACCATTCTGTTTTTGTACGCCTTGAAAGGATATGCTACTAACAAAGTTCTACATCCTTGTTCTTGCATCTTTTCTAAATCGTACTGATTAACTATAGAAAAATTTACTAACTCACTTTCTTTTATGTCAATTGATACTGTGTTCATAATTTCTTTTTTTTGAGGATTAATTTATTCTCTTTTATAAGTCTTTTCTTTAAATCTTTATCAATATAAACATCTCTTTCAAGTTCTGAAATTCTATTATCAATAACTGCTTGAAAACTACTTGGAAAATTTAACTTTACAATTGCATTCCAACTTTCGTCGAACTCCTCTTGACTCATATTGTTCAAGAGGGTTTCTAATTTTTGTGCTAATTCACTTCGCATAACTCGTTGTTTTTAATCATTTCCGCTATTGTCTAGTAAAGTTGTTCAAACAGTTCTCTATTGCTTCCATAAATTGTACCATCTCCCCAAAGTAACTCTTTCGATAATAATCTATTTTGACAAATTACTGTTGCTACAATGTGGTCGTAACCTTTGTCTAAAATTTATGTTGTTGTCATTTTGTTAGTTTTTAAATTCTTTACAAATTTAAAGAAAAGTTTTGTAAAATAAAAGTTGTTTTATAATTATTTTTGTTGTATTGATTTTCGGCAAAATAAAAACAGTAGCTTCACTTGAAATAATTTCATCTTTTGCAGGTTATTTACATTGTTTACCATTATAAAGGGTTATCTTGTATTTTTACCGCTACTGTCTATTTTTCATAATTTTTAGTTTTTAAATTCTTTACAAATTTAAAGAAAAGTTTTGTAAAATAAAAGTTGTTTTATAATTATTTTTGTTGTATTGATTTTTCGGGCAAAAAGATAAAAAAACATACATTTGTTAAACTATTCAATACGTAAAATAGTCTTTACAAAACCATATTCATTAACTGCATATAGGTCAAAACTGCCCGTATAATTACCATTATTAAATACTTTTATATCGTCATCCTCTATCCCATGACTATCTAAAATTTCACGGGTTTCTAAAACCATTTGCTCTAATTCTGAAAATTTCATAATTTCTAGTTTTTAAATGTTATTTTTTATTATTATTTCCGCAAAAAAGAAAAACAGTAAATTACTTAAAACTAATCAAATATAAATTATTACCTTTACTTAAATGCTTATAAAAAGATAAGAAAAATAACCTACTCTCCCTCAAAGATACAATATTAAAAGCGTCTTTCTTATTAGTTCCCATTTGATAGTTCATAATCTTAATTTTAAGAAGTGTTTTTAATTTAGGTAACACTTATAACCTTTAATCTACTTTTATTCCTTACAACGTTTAAAAAGACTGTTGTTTTCTATACCTACTTCATCTGCGTTATGAAGTGCCATATAATCTATAATTTGTTGTGTTGTTGGTTTCATAATTTTATAAATCTGTTAAATAACTATCTGTTTCACACTCTCCGCAACCCCAAAAACTTTCTCCGTCCTCATTTAAAAGTTCCATTGGGTAAATCATTTCAAAGTCTTCAATATCCTTTTCTACTGCATCTACTTGTGGATTCTCATCGTACAAATAATGGTCGCAATTATTACATTTACAAATATGTGCTGTTCTCATAAATTTTATTAGTTGTTATTTGATTAGAGTACAAATATAAAAGAAATAACCCACTCTTGCAAGTGGGTTATGTTAATTTTTTGTTAAATTTATTTCCACAAAAAGGTTAAAACAAAGGTGAATTAAACAATCCGTAACCCCTAAAAAGTAAGTGTTTTATGTGTCATTACTTTATTCCGTTTCGTATATTTCACTTTCCTCTTTAATGTCAAAATCTAATTTAAAATCAAACATCATTCTGTTATAAGTGGAAGAATTAGAAGTATGCGTCCTAATTAATTCCACTATAAAGTTGCGAATGTCTGCTTTTGATTGTGTTACGTCTACTTCTAAAGTTAATGTAACTTGTGTTTCTTGTGTCATAATCTTCTGTTTTTTACTTATTTGTTAGCTTATACATTGGGCGGTAAAAGAAATTAAGTAATTTCCATAAACTTCTTACACTCCATAACAAATTCATCATCATCTTTAACAAACTTCAAATGTTCTATATCAAATTCATCTTGATACTCACTAACATCTTCTCCATTATCAATGTAGTAACATAAACTAATACTGTGTGCCGTGTTTTTGATTAAACTGTATTCTCCTACTTGTCTTATAACTTTCATAATATTCTCATTTGATTAGAATACAAATATAAAAGAAATAACCCATTTTTGCAAATGGGTTATGTTAATTCTTTGTTAAGATATATGATGTTCTTCAATTAAATTCTCTCATATTATATGTTTTAAATTGATAGTGCAAATATAAAACAAAAAAGTGGAACTACCAAATATAATTCCACTTTTTTTTTAAATAATTTCTAAAATGTCTTGAGGAACATAATCAATAACCCCACTTTCATATTCAATACAAACCAATTCTTCTTCATCTGTTGGTTCATAATTGACAACTGTTGCTATTGAACTTGTTTCTAGGTTTTCAGTTACTTCATCATCTAAATAACATTGTGCCACTTCTACTTTGCTTCCTAACTTAAAATATTTCATAGTGTATTTGTTTTAATTGATTATGGTACAAAGATAAACAAAACTTTTTTAATATGCAAGAAAAAAACATCTTTTTTATTAGGATATTAATTTTATTCTTCTTATATTTGTACTGTCAATATGAAAGACGGGTCACGACAAGTGAAAGAGTAGACTCCGACACGCCCATATGTCCCGTATATCAACCAACAAAAAAGTTAGCCTTTAGAACTACCTTGTTTCTTATAAGTGTGAATTAAAATGGTTATTAAATCTTTTATAGTTTCTAGTTTCTGAAGTCCTCCCAACTACAACACATTCTATCTGATAAATGCTCTTCAAATTCTTCTTGTGTTATAAATGGCTCAATCACTTCTAATTTCTTATTGTACTCTTCTATCTTAACGCTTAACTTTTCGTTTAACTCTCTTTCTTTTTGCCAATTATTACCTCTTAAAGTAAGTTTTTTTTGTTGGTTGTATAATTTAGATTGTGCGTCTAATATTCTATTGTATTTTCTTGTAGCTACTTTCATAATTTCTGTGTTTTTAATTGATAGTACAAATATAGAAATAATATTTTAATCTACCAAATTTTTTTTACACATTTTTTCAACTACACGCATAGACACAAATGTGTACAAGGGGTTTACTGTAAACAAAAAAAATGGATAGCTTTCGCTACCCATCTATCCACCCCAAGAACCACCAAGGGATTACCAATTAAAACATCTTTATAATTTTTTTAAGCTCAAACATCTCCCCAAATTCATTGATTGAAAACCAAATTTGTTCCATCGTTGCTTCGTTGGTTAAAGATTCGTCTAATACTTTCTGTGCCTCTTCGTCAGTACATTCAAACTTAGTTTTGACATCATCAACATGCCATAGGTTATCGGTAAAATAACCATTGTCTTTTAATACTTTTTTTGCTTCTTCTACACTCATGGCTTTTTAGTTTTTTGTTCGGTACAAAGATAAGGATAATATTTCTATTATCCAAATCTTTTTGTAATTTTTTATTGGTTATTATCTATTCACTACAACAACCCAGCTAGATAATCATCAACGTTTTTGGTAGTCTTCGTTAACAACTTGTCGATTGCGATTACTCTTTCAAATTGGTCATCAGCCAACGCCAATTCTTTCAATTTGTCCAATACAATAGTTGGATATTTTTCTTCCAACTTACCTCGATTGTGTACAATTTGAATAAGGTTTTCTTCGTAACTACCTATTTCGTATTCCTCATTCTCAACCAAATAGTCAACCAAATAGTGGTTTTCATCGCCTTTAATGTCCATTGCCATTTCAAGTGCTTCAAGTGTTCCACCATCGGGAATATTTTGACTTTCAATTTCTCCATGGATAATAGAATATTCTCCTACATTGTAACCGAAGTCTTCATCAGCATAACGTACTTTAAATTCTACCTGTGGATATTTTTTACTCAAATGCTCCATTGCATTTAATGGTGTACTCCATGCAGTATCAAACTCCAATTCGTTCTCATCGTGTTCGACTTGCTCATAAGCATTCCATTTAGTACCCCAATTTCTTGTCTGCCAATCGTACCAATTATCAGTACCAAATTTTTCTTTGTACTCATTGGATAACTCTCTAGTTAACCCTCTTGAAATTCCCCAATTTCTCTCGTTTTCAGTCAAGTTATCAGTAGCAATTTTTTCTTCCTGTATATCGTATTCTTTCTGTGTTAAGATAGTCATAGGTGAAATAGTACCTTGCAACTCTTTTGGTATTGCTACAAAGGTATTGAAGTCAATAAATTGGTCTTCTTTTTCTCCTTTGATTTCAGCACGAACTTGTGCAACTTGTTCTTCTGTACCGATAATAGTTAATCGGTTGGTAATGTGATTTGGCATAACTTTTATGTTTTAATTGTTTAACAGTACAAATATAGGTAATTTATTTTAATCTACCAAATTATTTTTTAATTATTTTCACATAAGATATGAAATAACTTTCAGCATTGAAATATTGGTCGTTGCATTTGTCCATAAAATCTGTCAATGAAAAGAATATTGGTCTATCTGTGTCCTCGTCATCATGGTCAACGCCCAACTCTTTATCTAACAATACACGCAATTCTTTGTAGTCATCAAATACTCTGCTCTCAATAGCCTCACAAACTTTTCTAGCATTTAAGTACGGTGCAACAGGAATACAAACAATAATAGTTTCAGTAACCTCTTCATCTAACCAACATACAAATAATTGATTGGTAAAGTTCCATGACTTACCGTTCCAACTAGATTCTATTCGTCTAATGGAACCTTTAAAGGTTGACTTGGTTTCTACAATATACTTTCCTACTACTGGTGGGTTATCGGTTCTCCATTTCATAATGATAATGTTTTAATTGATTAGAGTACAAAGATAAGGATAACTTTCCTATTATCCTAATTTTTTATTGATTATTAGGATAATATTTCTAATTGTCCGCTAGCCATCCTTCTAACCATAATATCAATACCGTCACCTCTGCAAATAAAATAACCATCTTTAGCCTCATTATTCTTTTCGGTGGCGTGAATCACTAATGACTTATAAATTTCTGGTTTAAGAACTTTAGCCCATTCGTCTAAATTGCGAGTTTGAATTGTAATCCCCTGTTCAACGGTAAAAAATGACTTATACATAATTCATATGTGTTTTAATTAGAGTACAAAGATAAGGATAACTTTCCTATTATCCAAATCTTTTACCAATTATTTTACAAAAAGTTTGTTACCTATACTGTACATGAAACCAAACTTGTTACCGTCAGCGTTTACGCCATTTAAAACCCAATTCGGTGTAACTCTTGGATTATAGGTTACGGTATCTCCATTTAGTCCGTATATCGTATCTCTACAACGTAATTCTTCACATAGAACCCACGCACATACAACTTTCTCTCCACCGTCAAAAATCTTTTGAGAAGTCTTTTTGCCATTACGCAATTCCGCATCAATAAAATGTAGTTGACAACTGTCTGGGTGGATATACTGTACATCACCATTTGGATATTCTACTCTCCAATGCTTGTAGTGTTTACCAGCTCCTAAATTAAATCTTACTTTGATACGTCTAAGTTTTGCCATGACTTTTGGTTTTTAATTACAGTAGACTTGTCTGCGACAGCGTCAGCTTCGCTACAAATATATTGATGATATTTCAATCTACCAAATAATTTGTGAATTATTTTAGTTAATTCTTTCTTTGACAGTTTGTAAATTTCTAATGAGTTCATCAATTTCATCTGCCCTCAATACAGCAGTAGAACCTCTTTGTAAATCAAAATTTATACGACAAATCCTAAGAGCTTCTTTTGGGTCTTGGTCTTCTGATTGCCATGATATTATTATTTTTCCCGATGAAAACATTTCATCATCACAACTACTTTCTAACTTCTTGGTATAATTTCCCATGTTTTTTATATTTTAATTACAGTACAAATATAATGATAATATTTCAATCTACCAAATATTTTATGAATTATTTTATGAATTATTTTTGAGCATCGTAATAATCACTTGCAGTAGGGAACTTTTCTCTATGTTGATTAATCAAGTCTTCGTATTCTGCTAGTGTTTTAATTTCATCTTGGTTAAAGATAAACATAGCTTCGCCTCCGATTCCTGGCTTTGCGTATAACTTTTCTTGGTTTTCATTACACACAGGATAGCGTAAGTCGTAACTTCCAGCATATCCGTTTATGTATGATATTGGTTTGTCGGTTAACTCTGCAAATTTCTTTTTGCTAGTAGTTACACATAGAATCACTAACTGAATACCTCTATGGTAGCTAGCTAAATTAAACGTTTTGTGTTTTTTGGTTAGTGCTTCCATTATCTTAAACCTCTATATGATAATGGAATACCGTTGTCACCCCACATTACGTTTTCATCCAAAAATTCTTGTTTCATTTCTGTATCGTATGTATCTTTCAACCACTCATAAGAAATTACCAACGCATCAGCTTTGGTTGTCTGTGGTGGATAAAACGCAAACATATTTTCTTTTGGAAAACCAATAAAGATAATAAACAACTTGCTACGCCCACGTCCGTATTCATGCACGTTTGCATATTGCTTAAATTGTTCGAAGCTACATACCTTGCCATTTTTGATAAGGTCACCTATCGCTTCTAATTTTGAATTTACTTCTGTTACTTCTATACTCATAGTTTCTATTGTTTTAATTGATAGTACAAATATAAGGATTAATTTTTAAACTAACAAACTTCTAAACAACAATTTTCTAAAAATTCTATTTGCTCATTAGTCATCTCGCCAATAAACTCCAAATATAACTTTTCGTTAACATACTCATCGTCATCAATCTCAATGCTAGTTTCCTGTTTGATACTCAATACCGCACCAATAAGACTTTCAAAACCCATTCCACTAACAATGCTACCATTATCCAAAGCAACCTTTGCCTCTGCCAATAACGCCTCTCTAGTGTCTGCCTCAAAATAAATAGTTGGATATGCACCACTCTCTTCACCCCAATAGTTTCCTAATACGAAACCTATACCTTTAAATTTAATCGTCTTAACCATAATTTCTATCTTTTTTTATATGGAACAAATATAGGTAAACTATTTTAATCTACCTAATATTTGTTCAACTATTTTTAATTTATTATTTTGAACCTCAATTTCAACCCTTTCCGTCAACAGGTCAGCAGTCTCAGTATAAGGTCTGTTCATTACCAACTGTCTTAACATCTGTTCCTCCATACGTTATACCAATCGTCCTCAATACATCTAGTATCTTCCATATTCAAAGCATTGTGAACATCATACGAACATTGATTAACTGTATCAAATTTTGCCAACGGTAATTCAACAGGAAAACCTTTGTCTAATCTATCAGTAAAGTCACTAATAGCATCATTGATTTCTAAACTACAACGTTTAACACATTCCATGCGATTCTCAACTTCGTTAATCTTATCCTTTAATGCGGTCATAGCTTTGAACACATCATCCCATATATCAATACGGTTTCCACCATTGTCTTCTTCGCTACGTTCTACATAAACGTTAGGACTTTCTAATATTAATTCTAATGCTCTAAATTCTGCTTTCATAATTTATATGTTTTAAATTGATAAGGCAAATATAAGAAACTTTTTCAATCTACCAAATAAAATCATATAAAAAATAAATAAAAATAATCACATAAAAATTTGGTGGTTACATTTATTATCCCTATATTTGTACTGTCAATATGAAAGACGGGTCGACCTAACAAGTTGAGAGAGTAGACTCCAACCAAGACTAAACCCAACTACCCAATATTGTTTAGAATTAATCTAAACAAGGAAAGGGTTACCCTGTGAAGAGTAACCCAAACCAACCAATTAAAACTATATTACACCAACTCTAATATACCGCTTTCACGTGCAACGAACTCTAGCGACTTTTGGTTCAAGTTGTAACCACTACCTAACATAATGGTTTCTAATTTACCATTGGTGCGACTAGGTGCTGACAATTCGTGTGTAGTGAACTTTGTAACCCCACTATGTAAACCCCAAAGGTTAACCCCTTTGTCATTCATTTCGCCTTCTATACAATTGTACAACGCTTCCATTTTGTTAATGCTACGTGTACTTTTTTCTGACAAGTCCTTAACACTTGTAATTTCTTTGTCAAACCCTAACAAGTACTTAACCATACTGTGAGCCAAATCTCTAGTAATATCCGTACTAGCAAACGTTTCGTACAATTCCATTTGACGTAAACTTTTGGCCAAAGCCGTTTCAATCAAAAATGGAATTTCTTTAATTCTATGCTCCAAGCTAGCCGAGTGTCTAAATTTCGCTTCGCCTTGTTTATAGAACTTGAAAAACTGATTTTGACAACTCATTGTTAAATCGCCAATACCAATACTCAAAGACGTACTACCATCATTACTATCTATAATAGTAACGTAACGTTTGATAGTATCGCCATTGATTTTGCTATTACCGTCAATACCTAACTGTAAATAAACCTTGCGACCCTCATTCATGCTACCAGCTTTTGATACTGATAATTCGCCACCAAACGGTTTAATGCCTTGCATAACCATTTCAACTATATCTTTGTTCTGTGATATAGTGTAACCCTCTTTTACGGTATTGATACACTTATTCAAACCATCATTGTACAAGCCAAAGTAACCACTAGGGTTAGCATCTGCATCAAATAAAGGTCTTTTGCTGATTGTGAAATCTAAACCGTTTTCTACTAAAATTTGTTCTGTTGTCATAGTGTATATATTTAATTGGTTATTAATACAGTGCAAATATAAGAAACTTATTTCATTCCCACAAACTTTTTTGCAATTATTTTTAAATTATTTTTATTTTAATTTTTTTACCTAAAAATTTGGTAGTGTCATTTATTATCCCTATCTTTGTAGTGTTAAAAAGGTAGACTAATAATCTAGAGTGTAGACTCCGACCTACCTTATATTTTTTAAACGCAAAATAAAAAAAAATCTACCAATTAAGATAGAAGAAAATAACTACATTATAATTTGGTAATGTAGTTATTTTTAAACCATTTTTTATGCCGCTTCTTTAATTACTTTTTCCTTGGTAGGTTGAGTAATAATAACAAAACCACTTTCAAGAGCTTCTTTGTTTTTAAATCCACCATCTTTGCCAGTCATTTTTTTGTACTTTAAACCACAAATAACATTCTGCTTATCTAAAAATCGCAAATCGTCATTATCTGCATTGATAACCTCAAAACCTTTGTAGGTAGTTGGCGATTTGTCAAATACCATAGCAACATTAAAACCACGCTTTAATATCTCAATACTTTTTTCTTCGTTCGTTTCACTACGACTAAAAGTTAAATGATAATTACTTGGTAACACTTTGTCAAAACGTAAATAGTTTTTAGTGTAATCGTAAAATTGTACGTCAGGAAACATCTCAAAAATGTTTTTGGTATTGTTGTCAAATACCTTGTACTTTTCAAATGGTAAATCACTTGTACCATTTAATCTAAAAACAGGAATAGCTTTATCCTTGTTCTTTTTAATAGCTTTCTCAATTTCAGTTTTTAATTGATTAAGAAATTCAATTCGACTACTCAAAAAATATTCAGTCTTCGCAACTCGACCACGATATACATTCTCATATATACCACCAAAACCACTACCTACCAAACAAGCATCAGCACAACCTCTACTAGCATGACTACATACGTTGATACCTTTGCTATTTTGTGTGTATGGCGACATATACAAAATGTAAGTTAAATAAGATAAATTCGTTTCTATATCATTAACTTTTAAACTTTTAATAGTTTTAGCATTATTAGTACTTAATAATGGCTTTCTTTTAGTAGTATTCATAATGTTTGTTTTAATTGATTACAGTGCAAATATAAGATATTTAAACCTTACAACCTAATTTAATTTGTTAAAAAAATAATTAAGATATTTTATTTATATTTTTGAGAAACTTAGTATATTTATTAATATGGAAAACAATACACGTAGATTAACCGCAAATAATTTTATTGAAAGAGCAAATATAAAACATAATTATGAATATACCTATAATTTAGTTGATTATAAAAATAATAATACCGATGTTATTATTGATTGCCCTATTCATGGCGAATTTAAACAAACACCAAAGAACCATTTAAATGGTTCTAAATGCCCAATATGTTCTAAAACACTTAGAGGGTTAAATAGAAGAAAAACTATTATGAACTTCATTAATGAAGCCAATAAAATACATAATGATAAATATGGTTATTTAAAATCTATATACAAAGATTCACATACTAAATTAATAATTGATTGCCCTATTCATGGCGAATTTAAACAAAAACCAATGGCTCATTTAACCCTTAAACAAGGTTGTCCAAATTGTCATTATGATAAGGTTAAAAATAATGCTCCGAGTTGGACAAAAATTAATTGGGTTAATAGTGGTGAAAAATCAATAAATTTTGATTCGTTTAAATTGTATGTTATTAGATGTTCTAATGAAAATGAAAGTTTTTATAAAGTAGGTAGAACTTATAATAAACTTAATAAACGTTTTTCTCAAATTCCATATACCATTGAAGTAGTGAAATTAATTACTTCAATGGATGGCGGTTATATTTTTGAATTAGAAAAACGTTTAAAAAATAAATATAAAAAATTAAAATATATTCCACTTATTAATTTTGGTGGAAAACATGAGTGTTTTTTAGTTTAAAGTACTTCTCTATAACGTAAAGCACAATAACTAATTGGTATACCACAATTACCACGTTGAATTAGGTAATATAACCTAACTTTTCGCCTTTTATTGTCTTTGCATTATTAGTACTTAATAATGGCTTTCTTTTTACTACTACTTCCATGTTATAAAGTTTTAATTGGTTTAACACTGTGCAAATATAAGTAACTTATTTCGTTCTACCAAATAATTTAATGAAAATATTTGAAAATAATTTATTTTAAAAATAATACAATAAAAATTTGGTAGTTACATTTTTTATCCCTACCTTTGTAGTGTACAAATGAGGTACGGGTCTGGACACACAATCCGAAAGAGTAGACTCCGTTATGCAACTGCGTCAGCGGGTGCTAGACTCCGTTATGCAACTGCGTCAGCGGGTGCTAGACTCCGTTATGCAACTGCGTCAGCGGGTGCTAGACTCCGTTATGCAACTGCGTCAGCGGGTGCTAGACTCCACCCTACCTTATATTCTGCTTATTTAGACAAATTATAAATAACGATTTTATTTGGTAGTGTCAAAATCATTTTGTACCTTTGTGGTTAAATCATTATACTATTGAAAAAAGTTTGCAAAGATACAACAAAAATAGTTAATATACAAATTTATTTCGCTTGTTTATTGAAAAAGTTTTTAATACCTTTGTTCAATATTCAACACATCACAAATAGTGAAGGTGTTAAGGCTTTACTGCCCATTGTATCTACATGGGAGAACAGTAGCGTTTTGCCCGAACTCATCGTAGTTTTGGGCTAAATTTGTTGGCAAAATTTTTCGCATTTGCGGAACGGAATACCTATGCCCAGAAATTTTAGCCCAAAAATTGTCGAGAGTGTTTGGACAGTATAAAACTTTTTCGCATTTTTTCGCATTTTTAGAATTTTTTTC
>Ga0222711_1000159_pt1 | contig 22637 bp, 17 predicted proteins | sample AntAcemetage1699_FD_179814 | JGI IMG/M metagenome (GOLD analysis project Ga0222711, IMG submission 179814) | Saline water microbial communities from Ace Lake, Antarctica - #1699 | ecosystem: Environmental > Aquatic > Non-marine Saline and Alkaline > Saline | place: Antarctica: Ace Lake...
AAATAGAACACCATCTAATACCAACAGAAACACAGCAAATAATAAAAGAATATTATCAAGCCAGTAACGTAGAAAAAAAATATATTTGTATAATATTATATACACCCTCGCACATTTAAAACGGCACAAAATGCTGTAAAAATAAATGAGTATTAAATTATAACCAATATATTTATTGTAATCACAACAAATATATAAAAATCAATAAAAAATATATACAAATTTACAAACTGATTATAATCTATTTATGCGTCATCTTCAATAACCAACAACTTTTTAGGTTTTACGATTCTCAACTTTTTTACCTTTGATTTTACTTCAATTTCTACATCTTCTTCTACAATAATGTTTGGTTGTTTAACAATATTCTTATAACCAACAATATTTGTATCATTAATTAGTTTGATGTCGTCTTCGGATAATTTGAAATGTTTATAGACTTCATCATCCGTCCATTCTTTATTTAATGGCGGTAAGGGTATCCATTTACAAGTTGGTTCACTTATATCTTGAGAATTTTTTCTTAAAGATAACATAAAATTCGGTAATCGGCATTTCATATAACTTAATAATGATTTTGCTTCATCTTCACTATTAACATTGAAAGATATATAACTACCTGTATGTAGTTCCTCTGGTTTTCCAATAAAGGTATTTCCAAAACATCCTTTACCTCCATTTGCTCTTGCTGTAATAACTTTCCATTTTGTTATATCCTTTTTAATTTCTGACTTTTCTATATGTTTTTCAAATCCTTTTTGTTGAGATACATAACATTTAATAGTATCCTTCGTGGGTTCAATCTTTAATCTTTTATCATTTGATTCAATGCCAAAATATCTACCTAAATATAATGGTGTAATTGTTTCAAACTTTACTAATTTATCAATAAGATTATGAAATTTACCATCTACAAATACATCATATTTATTGAACTTAGTCATTGACCCATTATACATACAATCTCCATTATGATTTGTATCTTTCAAAAAGTAATTAACACCACCTTCAATAGATACTGATTTTCCAAATATAGTTGAAGCATCATCAAAATGTTTAATATATACAATATCGGTTCGTTCCAACATATTTTTACGAAAACTATCTAATCCTTTACCGCCTGAAAACCATCTTGAAGGAATTACAAAACATAACAAATCACATTTTTCAATATAATATTCCACAAACTTGTTATATAATGCTTTTGCACCTGTTGATTTTAACTCTTCATTATAAGGCGGATTACCAATTACAATATCAAACTTAGTAATCCCAAATTCTTTTTGAATATCTAATTGTAAAGAATTGCCTTCATACAAATTGAGTTTGAACTCATTATTAATATTAAAGATTTGTTTCACGATGAAACAATTCTTCTTATTGTATTCAGCCATAAACAACATATTTTCTAAAATATGTTTCTTTCTATCTCTTTCATTTGGAATTTTCTTCTTTAAACCATCCATTAACTTGTAATAAATCGCAATAGGAAAGTTTCCCATTCCTGTGGTTGTATCACCCCATTTTAAAGTTTCATCTTCAAATATGTTTTTATTATATTTTGTTTTGTAGTATTCTTCTAAATCCCCTAACATATCATTATTAATAAAACTCATCGGGGTGAAAACTTCCCCAAATTTCCTTTTTTCAACCTCTTTGGGTTTCAAACATTCATTAATTAATTCTAATAATTCCTTTGGGCTATCTATTAAACTTTGCAACGACATCTTGAAGTTAATAGAGATATTATATGTATTAGAATTCTTATCAAAATATTTTGAAACAATATTTTTTATAATATTTATTAAACCTTTCTTATTCCACCAAATTAAACACATATCGTCAAACATATCCAATAGCTCAGGATTTTCTTGTATGTCGTTTAACATCTTAACAAAATCCTTATTTGTATTCTTAATAGTTAAGATGCAAGTTAATGGTATAACATACGGAAGGACATCTTTGGTAAATGAGATTTTAATCTCCTCTTTGTCTGATTTTTCTTCTTCATCACCACTCACCGATTTTTCGGATTTATCACTATCGTCTTTAACTTTTTCTTTGCCTGATGGTAGCTGTTGTAATTCATCATTTTCGTCTTTAATTACAATCGTTGTATTTACTGTATCGTCTTTTAATGAACTTGTGAATGACTTATTTATCCACTTTTGCGTGGTTGTATCAAACTCAATATAATCATTATCCAAGTTTCGCAATAAAGACTTGAAACTATTAATTGGGTCGGATTTCCAAATTTCCATTAATTTAAATACAATCGCATCACTATTCAACTTCTTTTGTTCCATCATATCCACATCAATATTAATCAAGTGGTATTCAATCAGATACTTGATTTTATCTTCGGTGCTTTTATCGTTCTTATATATCGTGTAATTTACACAAGTATTAAGAACCCGACTTATATTTAAATCCACAACAAATCCGAATCTCTTCTGAGAACCTTCGGTCATGCATCTATACATTTGTTGTAAAACTTTATCAGATGAAAGAGCATTATTCATTAAAGCTACAACATCACACATATTTAGCGTAATGCCTAAGGTCAGCATATTACCAGCTAATAAAATTAAGCCTTCTTTGCCTTCCGCTTTTGCTATTTTTTCCTGTTTTGTAATATCTTCTTTAATATCTTTTGCTAAATCTTTATTCTTACGATTAATACATAATACATTATATTTTCTAAGAACATTATCTTCCTGCATTAGTTGTTCTAAACATTTTGAGATCTCGTTAATATTATCACTTGGTAGAAACCAAATTTGTGTAAAAGGTGTTCGTGTTTCTTTATCGGAACATATTTTTAAAATCCGTGAAAACATAGATTTATCGCCATTTTTGAAATCTACTTCTTTATTTGAACCAGAAATAAAGCGTAAGATGGTTTTCACCTCATTTTCAAATTGAAACTTTGTCTTTTGCTTATTCAGTGCAAACAACACATCAAAACAAAACCCGTATTTACTACCCATAATTTTATCTTTAATTATATCGTATCTTTGACTATCAAACATCGTTGTAATCAAATACAAATCGGGCATATTTTCATAAGGTTTAAATATATCACTAAGAGATAACCCATTATTAGTAAAATACTTAATGTTTGTGGTAATGTTTGTATCACCATGTTTCTCTTTTAATTTATCAACATTCATATTATCTACCAAAATGCTTTTACATATTTGTTCGTCTTCAATATCCCAATACATCCGACATTCTTCTGGAATATTCCATTCACGCAAAGGTTTATTATAGGTTGCGGTTAGATATACTTTGATCGTGTTCTTCGATGAGTAAGAATCTAAAATAGATTTGGATAAATCAGTAGTTCCACTAAAATGGTTTTCATCAAAACCAATAATATCCAATTTCAGATTCTTAATTTTCATAATAGTTTTATCATCAATATATTTTTGTAATAGTTGTTTAGACATAACAAATATATTACTCTCATTCAATACCAAACTCTCAATATTTTTAGAACCATCAATATGGTGTATTTTGAATGCTTCAAACTCTTTAAATTTATTAAATAAGTCATCTGTAAATTGCGGTGCGGTTTCGGTTGGTGCGGGTGTAATAATCAAAACATTTAATTTTTCCTTGATTTCAAATTGCTTAATAATTAAACCACCAAACATATAAGTTTTACCACTTCTACACTTACAACCCCATAGAAATGATTTATATCCTTCTTCGACAAGATTAGAAGTTTTTTGTGTAATAAGTTCTTGATGAAATCTCAAACATAAATTACATTTAGGCGACAAATAGATTTCATCATAATTAATTTTTGTATTTGCATTTAAATGTTTAAGCATATCCGCCTTAAAATGTAAGAAACACTTATTCAAATCATTCTTATCTAAAATATTTTGTTCGTTCATATACTTCGTAATATAATTACTTGATTTGTTTGCGTTTTTTACCTTTTCTAAAACTGACTTCTTATCGGGGACAAGTAACCAAATATTAAAATTATGATAAATATGCTTATTATCATCAACCGCCGAAATTATATTTTGAACCTCATAATAAGCAACTGATTTTTGTTTGGTAATTTCATCTTTACTTTTAGGATACTTAGAACTGATAAAAGTAAAGCTATCGTCTGAGTTATTAAATAATGATATATCCGAACATCCACTTGAATTACCACTCACAACTTTTTCAGTTAAATAATGTGTAAAGGTTGTGAGTGGTTTAAGATTTCCAGTATTCATATTACCAATCATATGCGTAAAATCAGGTTTTTGAAAATGATTACAAAACCCAAATTTAATACATACATCCCATAGGCGTTCATATATAAATCCTTTTTCAGATTGATTTTTACAAGTAACCAATATACTATCAACACTCTCAAATGTTGTAATATGTGCAATAAATTCTTCAACATTCATATTCTTCATCAAAGCTAAACTTATTTCTTCTGTATTATTCATTAAATCTTATATTATCTTTATTATTTCATTTATTCAAATCAATTTTATTTTATTCAATTTTATAGGCTTTGAATTTATGTTTTAGTGTAGATGGTTTTCTTGTATATTCTGTTTTTTTATTTGTTCCATAAGCATAATCAAAATAATTCTTATAATTTTCTGGTTTTACTTTTTCTATTTATGTATCAACATTTTGCTAATTCTTCAAAACTATTTACATTTCTTTTCTTTTTTATGTATGTTTTTATTTGGTTAAAAAAATTTTCTATTGGCGAATTAGTCATAGGGGTATATGGAATAGAAAATAAATATTTATTACCGCTTTTTGTAATAGCATCTTTTACCATTTGGTTATTATGACTTTTAGCATTATCTAATATTATAAGATGGTCTTTGTATTTGGGAAATATTTGTGTTTCTAAAAACTCAACCATTCTTTCTTGAGTAGTTCCACCTTTTTCATAAAATATTTTTCCAACACATTTTTTATTATTGATCGCCACTAATAAAGTAAAACTACGAAATACAAAATTATTATTTGTTTTTATTACACAACGCTTACCAATATAACATCTACTATATGCTGGTTTCAAATGCGAACCAACCGAAGTTTCATCTAAACAAATAATTTTATAAATTGGATATTTACTAACTTCTTTATAAAAATCATTCATTTCATTTTCTTTATTTGTTGGTTTCTTGTATCTTTCTTTTGGAAAATGTTGATGTCTTGTTCTTTTTCTGGTTCTATTATTAGCACGAACAACTCTACCTAAATGTTGTCTTGTAATATCAAAATCCTTATATTTATGTTTCATCTCAAATAATAATTCGTCCATAGTAAGTTGTTCGTTCTTGTCTATCATATCTAACGCACTCTTCACTTGTTCCTTTTTAACTTTATAAGATATAGGTTTTCTATTACGACGAGTAAGATTTTTATTGTTTTGGTAATTATGAACCCATACTTTCATTATTATTCAAATAATATTGAACTGTCGAAGTTTTATAATCAATTCCCTTATGTTTCATATAATAAATTTAGAAAATAACACTCATTATTTTATGCCGTTTTAAATGTGCGAGGGTGTAAATATAATATTGTCTCTTCAATGGTTTGCAAAATTGAATTCATAATCATTTAAATAAATACATTCATAAATAATAACTTTTACAAAAATGACTACAACAGAAGCGATATCGAATGAAATACAAGAAATGAAGAACGAAATACAAGAAATGGAAGACCGAATAGATAAACTGGAAGAACGAATTCAACAAAAAACAAATGAATTAAAATGTGTATGTACTCACGAAAACTTAAACGAAGAATATGATGATGATTTCCACAGGCCTCATTGTTACTACATATGTATCGATTGTGGTATAGAATTGAACATAAACTATAAACGTCAGACAATTAGATGAAATAGTTGGGTTTACACAAAAAATATAATCAAAACAAAAATTAATGCGTAATTATTGTATATTTTTAAGTATAATTATACAATATCAATATGTCAGTGCCTCATAACTGTTTAATTAATGATATACGTGAAACGTCATTATTACGAGGATATACATTTTCGAAATATAAAACGTCAGATGTAAAAAAGCAATTTTTAGATATGATGTTAAATGGTAAGATAGAACCAGCTTGCTATTGGTGCGCTGAATTGGTTTGTGCGGGGCACTATGGTGATATATGGGAAGTTATTTTTATTTTTGTAGGCAAATATATTCATACAGCAAATCCAAAAATAGCGGTTTATTTAGAAAAAAGATATACCGTGTTTAAAAATATAATAACAATGGGAGGTTTCGTAAGTGAATTGGAACTGCGAAATAATTTTACAATAAGACAACTATTTTCCGAGATAATAACAATTATAACATTGTCTGTTAAAAAAAACAGTTTTGAACCTATAAAAATCAAGCGCGAGTCAGAGTTTGATATCACACAGATGAACGAACGATTGAAAGCTCCGAGTATTAAATTTGCGGCAGATATTCTACATCCAGAAGACCCAAATGAAATATATATAGCTTTAAATGAATTCTCATATCATATAGGAAGCAAGACATCTAATATGTTACAAGCGTGTTATTGGATTGAATGGTTAATAGAATTTGACATTATATGTCGCAAACGCAAACAACCGTGTATATGTAAACGACGAAGCGTAAACGTGGAAAATAAATATCAATGTGACCTAATATGGGTTATATGGGATTCGTTGATATATTATAGTAAAAACGCAAAGGTCAATCCAGTAATGGCTAAAGTATTATTATTATCTCTGAAAGAACTATTTACAGCAAAGTATACCCCTGGGTCAACTAAGAAACGAAAATTTCTCTTATATTTCGCAGTCGAAATAATTACCGAACATTATTCATTGGAAAATGAATTATTCACCCAACATACTAAACAAGTATTGTCAAGTGTAACACAGAAGATAAATTTGATATATAAACAAATAAAGAAAAACGAACAAAGTCCCAATGCCGACTATTTATTTAATAACCTAGATACTAAGAATAATTTTGAACGTTCAATGAAACAGTTAGAAATGTTAAACTCGGTTGATATAATGAATCACGCAAAAGTAAATTCAGAAAGTGAAGAGGATGTAGAGAATGAAAAAACAGATGATTAGTCTAATTTAATTGATGGTTTGTAAAAATAGTTATTGAACAGTGTCATATTGTATTTTGTGATTTCGTTAGGATAGATTCCCATAATGTGGAGTATTTTCTGGTTAGCGTTCATTGTTTCGTAATCTGGCATTGTCTTTGTGATTAGATATCGACTATGGAAAAACCCTACATAATGTGGAGCTATAAAATATATCTCGAAAAAACGACAACGTGCGAACGTCTTTAAAATTTCGTCAGACCCTTTGAACATAAAATAAGTCATTACTGACGAACATCCTTGAATTGCGAAACCGTAAGTAGAAATCTCTTTTGTTGTTTGAAACAAAGCACCTATAGCGAAATGCAGCCCAGATGATACGGCAGGTAGCAAACTGACCCACACGTAAATGTCGTGACAATGCTCGCCCCAGCAGAGATAACCAATTATAACATTGAAAAGATTGCCCATCATAAATATCAACGAATATACAGTAAAAATCAAGGAACTATTGTTTAAAAATATAGAAGTAAACAACACTGACTGTCCGAGATGAAGGAATTGGTCTTGCCATACGTCGATGTTGTGATTCACACCAGTTGTTTCATCTAGAAATGGATACAGAATGTGAGTTACTCCGTGCGCGGCTGCGAGTGAAGACGACAAAACAAAAGTGAATGGATACTTATCACGAACGCTCGCAGTTATAATACCAGCAATTGGCGCATATATGAATAAATTGGAAGCCATCGAGTTTTTTCCTAAAAAATATACAACGGTCATCATAGAACAGACTAAAATATTACTCACCAATAGAAATGTAGATGCGTAATATATCGGTGTTTTGTCGAATGTGAAACAACACCCTTTATTATAGATATCTAGAAGCAACATTGTCTTTATACAATGACTTATATCTAAGTGATTTATTATATGTAATTATTGAATAAAATATATGTGTTAATATATATATACAATGGAACGTGGTTTAGTTATGTTAATGCACTCTGTGCTAATTGGATTGGTCCTATATTTAGTTATGGTATTTTTACTCAAGCAAAAATCTTGTACTGCAGAGAACCGAAGTATCCTTATTTCAGCGGTTGTGCTGATTTACATGATATTATTTGGTCATGGATTACCCACGAAAATGAATGTTATTTAGAAAAAGGTTCTCTATAATAACTAATATATTTTATAGTTATTATACGACGTTTTGTTTAGAAAGAAGACCCGAGAGCACCATTTGCAGCCATTGGTTCTACATTATAACCATCATATCCTCCAAATCCAACCGCCATACCCTCAGCAATCTGGTTACTTTGTTGGGTAGAAGATGGTGCGGGTGGGAATAATCCATTTTGCATACCGCTATTGTCTAAATTATCTGCTTGACTTGGCGCATGTCTTTGAATTGGTTGTCTTACTCGAACTTTACTTTTAGTATTTTCTACATCTTCTTCGCTATAACCATTCCACAAATCATTCAATCTATCAAATACAATGTTGACTTTCGTGCCGACCTTGGATTGAATACTTAATACAATAACCAAAAATGCTAAAATTACATTGGTTAATACGAGGTTCTCGTATTTAAAACCACTGTATGTTGGAATAAATGTGATAACGCGATGAATAAATATAAGTCCTATAAAAATAACAACTATTTGAATAAGTATTTCTGCTAAAAGTTCAATACTAGATTTATCTGGGTCTGCCTCAGGTATGAAACGTTGAATTGTCTTGTTTAAGGCAACAATTGGAATTAAACCCATAACGGCATATTGAGAAACATTAAAAAGTTCTCCTTTGTCTTCTTCTGTATTAGAGAAAACATGCGAAAAAAATGTCTTCTTCGACTCTTTGATATCTGAGATGTTATCCATTGTCTTATATAAGTTTTAATTAGAAAATATATAAAAGTTACATCGATTCTATTGTATATTATGTGGTTATTAAGCGTTACTGTTCAATTTATTCAATTCATTCAAAAACAAATAAAAGACAATAAATGGTCTGAAGAAATAGCATACCATGACGAGCAACAATACTTAGACTTAGTAAAAGATGTAATCGAAAATGGTACACAAGAAAATGGTAGAAATGGTTCAACTCTTGTTAAATTTGGAAATATGATGAGATTCGATCTAAAGAATGGAAAAGTGCCAGTATTGACTACAAAAAAGGTAGCAATAAAGACGTGCATCCAGGAATTATTTTGGTTCATCCGTGGTTCAACAAGTAATAGTGAATTGAATGAAATGAATGTTAAGATTTGGGATGGAAACTCAACAAGGGAGTATCTGGATAGTAGAGGTCTAACTGATAGACAAGAAGGTGACTTGGGACCAGTATATGGTTTCCAATGGAGACACTTCAATGCTGAATATGTAGATTGTAAAACAGATTACACTGGAAAAGGAAAGGACCAATTGCAACAAATCATTGATGACTTAAAAAATCCAGAAACTCGCACGTCCAGAAGGCACATACTAACTGCATGGAACCCATCACAATTAGACGAGATGGCATTACCTCCTTGCCATATGATATGTCAATTTCACGTTCGCAATAATAAGTATTTATCTTGCGCATTATTTCAGAGAAGTGGCGACATTGGACTGGGTGTTCCGTTTAATATTGCGTCATATTCTGTTTTAACTCATATTATCGCGCGTCATTGCGATTTAGAACCAGACGAATTCGTGCACTTCATAGGAAACGGTCACATTTATACAAATCATATTGAACAATTAAGAGAACAAATAAAACGCAAACCTATGGAATTCCCACAAATATTTATTCAACGTAAACGCGAGAATATTAATGATTACAATATGAATGATATTTTATGGATAAGTGAATATACAAGTCATGGAAAAATAGAAATGAAAATGTCGGTATAACAATTAATACAAAAAGCAATTAGAGATGTATGAAATAAAATGTATATACAAAAAAAAATGAGTAGTTCCCTCGCATCAGCAAAACGTCGTCGCGCTGGTATACAATCATTGGTAACAGCACCAGAACCAATTCAACCAGTAGCACCAGTAGCACCAGTAGCACCAGTAGCAAACGGTAGAATGAGCCTACCACAATTATTAACCAATTTAGAGAACAGATTGAAAGTGATAGAAACAAGCAAACCGAATACAAACAACGAAACGCCAATTAGTTTTACTGTAACTGACCCAGAGACGGGAACCGATAGAAAAATGTCATTATCTGATTATATGACCGATATGGATAATAAATTTTTTATGCTAGCCGAGGAAATAACTTCAATGAAGGATATTCTAATTAAGTTACAGAGTTTCACTATGGAAGTTAACAAAACATTAATGGAAGAGCGAATTAGAATATTGTCGGATATTCCTGAAGATATAAATATAAAAATTAAACCTGAAAATGAAGATATAAATGAGAACCTAGTTATTGAATATGTAAATAACTAATAATAAAACTATACAGATATATTATAACGTAATAAAATAATGTCAGACTCGTTGATTGACGACATAAACAAATTTAAGGAAATATATTACAAGGATAATAAAAAAAACATATTTCAAAAGAAATCGCTGAAATATGAAGTTGCGAAAGTTGTTACGGATAGATTTGATATAAATGTATTACTACAGAAAACCGTATATAAAATACCGAATACTAATAAAATTTTTATAAACTACCTAATGTTCAAAAAATTCGCACAACCTGAGAATTACGGATTATTTGTAAGATATGTACAAAATTTAGCATCTATTACAATAGATGAAAAAAATACATTTGAATGTCACATAGACATCGAAAGTTTTACTATATCAGCAGCAGAGCGTTACAGAGGCGTAATAGATAAATTCAGCGAGGGTGTATTCGGATACACTGAATACATGGATGCTATATACATATACAATTCACCAACAATGATTGAACGAATATCCAAACTGCTTTTAAATTTAATAGACCAATCCACTAAAAATAAGATAATATTAGTAAGCAAACCAGAAAGTGAAAAAATTATAGAGGGTTTTAGAAAAAAACATAGTAATGTGTAACGCAACATTTATTACAAAAGCAATGATATAAATAATAAACATGATACATTATTATAATGTTTATTAAAATTAGCAATCCAGCAAGAGCAGAAATTTTTAATACCATTTTTCAGAATATAAAATTGTTTACGGATAATGTAAATATTACAATTATGCCTCACCAATTAGACATTCAATGCATTGATTCAGCACATGTAGCAATATTAGAAGTTCACATAGGTAATACCTGGTTCGATAAATATGAAGTGTCAGATAATATTGATAGTTTAGTGATTGGCGTTAACTCAAATATAATGGGAAAGATATTCGGAACAAGAAATAAAATACAAGATATTACAATTGAATGTTGTGATGAACCTGACACGTTATCAATACGGTTTACAAGTGAAGATAAAAATGTGTATGACAAAATGTTTGTGATGCCATTAATCGATTTAGACGTAGATATGATGGAAATTCCCGATACTGAATATGAAGCAGAATTTTCAATGCCTTCGCAAATATACGCAAGTTTAATGTCACAACTGAAGTTATTCGGTGAAACCATGGACATTGACTGTTCAGAAGATGCTATTATGTTACATTCTAGTAGCATCGATATAGGAAAGATGTCTACCGAGATAAGTATTGATGATTTAAACGAATTTTCGATAGACGAAGGGGGGAAATTAAATATTTCGTATAGTTTGTATCATATGTGTAACGTAGCGAACTTCCATAAACTGTCAAATGATATCGAATTAAAATTCAAACAAGATTATCCAGCTCAACTAAAATATAATTTAGGAGCACCTGACGCAAACGTGGTATTCTATATAGCACCTAAGATTAATGATACAGATTAAACCAACGAAGAATTCAATCCATATAGCAGGTTTATATTCGTCGGTTAAATAAATGAACTTGAAAATTCCAAAGGTATCTAAACAAATGGGGTAAAATTAAAATAATCATATATAATCAGAATATATAATGACTACTTTTGTATCTATAATTATATTTATTATAATTTTAACCCTTTACATGCATGTTATTGAAGAGAAGAAGCTATCCGAGGATTTGGAAATATACGAAATGGATTTCAAAGATAATAAACAATTACAAGAGATATCCAATTTAAAACAACCAGTATTATTCAAATTACAGGATATTGAACCTAGTTTCTTTAAACAATTCGATATAATAGGCGATACAAAAACTTCAGTAATAGTTAAAGATAAGTCTGATATAGACAACGCCAATTACATAAAACTACCTTACGATAGTGCGAAAACGTTGATGAAGACTGATACCAGTTCTCGTTTTTACTCGGAGAGAAATTATAAAATAGCGAATGAAACAAGTTACGATTTTACAAAGTTAGATACGCATTTAAAACCACAATTTACCATTCATAGTAAACGCGAAATGTTATTCGGTTCGAATGGAGCACATACAGTTATGAGATATCACACCGAACACCGCAAATTTCTAGTAATACGAAAAGGTAGAATCCACGTTAAAATGACACCTTGGAGAAGTAACACACTATTACACGTTAAAAAAGACTATGTTAATTACGATTTCAGGTCAAAAGTTGATGTATGGAAACCACAACCAAAATACGCATCAGACGTAGAGCAATTGAAATTTCTAGAGTTCGACGTTGATGCTGGATATGTATTAAATATACCACCATTTTGGTTCTTTAGTATAAAATATTCAAACGAAGACAGAACAGAGTTATTCGAATTGACTTATAATACACCAATGAATGCATTGTCGAATATTCATTTGTGGGGATTGTATTATATACAACACCAGAATTTAAAACGTATATTTCTAAAACCATTCCAAGATGCGATGGTTACGCAACCGAATAATATTAAATTGTCAAAGGATAAGTTAGAAGAAGAACGATACGAGAATACTCCACGAGATAAGGTATTTGATGAACGTAAAAAAGACAAAGCGAAGAAAAAGAAAGAGAAAAATAAAGACGTCATACTTATGTTACCTTAATGAATGCGTAACACGATTCATTATAAAAATCCAAGGAACTTAGAAGTGTTCGCAAATTTGTATTTTTTGGTTATGAAACTATTGTAATTGCTTGGGAAATTATTTCTTACAAATAACTCCATATTTATTGAACCCATTGATGTGTTACACTGCGCACAAATTGGAAGAAGATTACTTTCGTCTGTTTTTCCACCACAACTTTCTGGCGTAATATGTCCCGCGTGAAAATCCTCTATTTTGATTTCCTTGTTCATACAGCAAATACAATACGCAGAACGTTTATCCTTTCCGATAAATTTGTCCCACAATGTGGTTTTCAATGTCTTAGAAATGTTTTTTTTCTTTGTTTGACAAATGTTCAGTTTTATATCTTTCCCAGTATTATGTTTGATTATATCTCTAACCCATTCATAGCGAAAATCATCAGAAACGTGTTTATACAACCCAAAATAAATTTTATATTCCCGACATTTGTCTAACATATCCGGGTTGATTTGTTTATAATCAGGATAATTTTCCAATTGCCATTTTGATAATGTTTCATTGCGTTCGACAATAAGTTTCAATAATTCCTCTTTGTGTTTTATACCCAACTCATCGACTATGACACCTAGTGCCTCTTGAAAAAAATTAAAATAAATATGAGGTCTGCGTGCTCGTGAGTTCTTAGACCATATATTGGGATACGCCATTTTGAAATATTGTGCAACCTCTTCTGGTATATTTTTATCAATAGTTTCGGGAAATTCCGGCAAAGGAGTATTCATATTGACCAGCTTATAATTATCTTTCAATTCTAGCATTGTATCTACAGTTATAAGTTCAAATAATAAAGGAATATTATTTGTTTCGTTTATTTTACGGATAGCTTCATATCTATGCTGACCATCTACCAAATATAATTCATTTGTTGATTTACAATAATGAATATTTATTACGCCTATTATATTACACCAGCCTTTCGTCTTCAGTTGTTCCAATTGGTATAGCAATATGTCTTTAACTTTATCATCGTCTCGTATACGCTGTGCGTTGGGAATGGATATATCAATCATTAAAAAGTCTTTACTCATAATTTTGCATATTTTTCGATTGTGAATGTCAATTGACTCGATTGTGTATTTTGTGATTTGTTCCATAAACTATATTTATAAAGCGTTAATTGTTTATATATGTAACGATTATATATTTACACGGATGAACATTTGAAACCGCTATGCGGATTGAATTCTTCGTTGGTTTACAATGTATAATTATGCTCGAAATTTAGTATACAGATATTATAAGATAATTACAAATAATGTACGAACTTACGCTTATGCTATCAATATTCATTTTAGGATATGTATTGCGCATTATTTATAGAGAACACGTATTGTTAATAATACCACACAACGACAGCACACACGATACAATATTTAAATGTATTGCGTTATCATCATTGCTTATAATTTTATACATAGTTATTTATAAAGGATTGAAAACCGGACTATTATTATTTCTATTTTCTTGGTCTTACTTCACAGCATTAACTCCCATCCCAGAAGCAGCGATTCTACTTACAACGCCAATTAAATATTTTACTAAATTGCCTCTAGAAAAAGGACAGGTAATAGTATCGGGATTAGCTACAGCAATTATGTACATATTCTACACAAAAGGCGCACATATTGTAAAACGAACTCATATTAATAAATTATTTTTATATATAATGGATAATCGTCTTTATCATATGTTTTTACTAAGTATAGCCTCGTCTATTATGATTTCTAAATTCATAAATGACGCGATTGACGCACATGTACAAAAAAATATCATTTTTTTAATAAACGATACTAACAAGAAATTGGCAATATTATCTTTCGTATCGATTTTCATATACTTCAGAACAATATACAAATGTAATGTGGAAATAGGATACTAGTAATTGCATTCACATAACCATTCATTGTAAGGTTCGCACGTATATTTTTGATAAATGTCATCCCACGACTTATATGTCCTTACGCCTAACCATTTATTCTGTGTTTGCGTTGACTGTTCGTCTGGTTCGTAATCATACATATTGAAGAATTTGTCTTCATTCTCTGTGTTTTCAAAATATACTGTTTCGTTAACAATTCCACCATAACGAACGATGCGTTTTTTCCATATCGGCGTTTTCGACGCACAATATAGCCAGTTATCGTAATCCCTTATGTTTTTTTCTTCAGTATTCGGTTTCAAATGTAGTGAATAACAACATTCGCGTAACGGTATTTTACGCCCTTTCATATTAATAATGGGTTTAGTTTTATATTGCGATATTTCACATTCTTTCGATATAATATAAAATTTAGGGTCGTATTTATTTTCTTTGTTAAGTAAGAATAAACCAGTTATCAGTCTTGATTTTATCGCACTCTTGTATAACTTAATACTCAATAATGGTATCGTTTCGAAAACTAAATTTATATTATCTAATGAATTTTTGCGTCGAGTAGTGAATAATTTTAAATTGTGTATGGTATCTTTCGCTATGTTATATATCTCATCTATATTATTTGAATTATCGATGTTATTGAATGTATCGGTTAAACATGATGGAGACGGAATGCTTTTCTTGTACATTATGTAGAAATCTACAGATGCATCTCGCGAACATAAATTAGTTAATATTGTAGAAATCAATGTATCATCTAATCTATTTTCCATCCATAATTTTGTATATTTCAATATGTGTTGTTCCAGATTTATATAAAATGGAGCATAAAGTTCATAATAATAACGCCATATCAATCCGATTAATTCATCTTTAAATCCCGAGTGGAATAGTTCTAGACCCCAAAATAAGGCTTCATCTTTATCTTTATTTAACAAACAAATAAACAGAGAGAATTCAACACAGCGTTTGTCATATAAATACCTGGTATATATCATAATTATTTAGTTTATGATATAAACGATAAAAAAATTACATTTAATTCAATTTTTATACAATTAAAGGTTCAGGATACAAATACAGTTATTACGGTAGCAAACGTTAACACAACAACCAATAATACCATTAGTATCAAAACTATTGTATAACAATGGTCGTTTTTACTATATTCATCTTGGTCATTATTTATTTGTATCCTTGCCAATAGAGGGTTTTCCTCGTTCAAGTGTTGTTGGAATATGTGATGTATGAAAACATAAAACTCGTGATGATATGTATATCAATCGGATTTAATAAACCTATATAATACAAACCAAAAAAAAAGTTGTTATATAATTAAAAGTAAAAATTGAAAATATTTTTCACAAACCTTTATAGAGTAAAATAAACACATTTATAAAATGACGCACTCATTCTCTCAAAATTCACTCTCGATTACAACTTCTTTAAATGAAAGAACAATTTACATAAAAATTACCGATACTACATCGTATCACAGTTACGAATCGAATATTTCTTTGACAGAAATGAAATTAAATGTCGATATCGCAGATGCATACCAACTCATTTTGAACTGTTTTGACCCTAAAGAAGAAAATTGTAATTACTCTATTAGCATTTGTTCGGGTGTAATGAAAATTTGTTTTAAAGCAGTTATAGGTGGTTATTTTAATGTTATAATCGAAATCGCTTTGAAAGAAAAATTGATGTCCAATGATGCTCAATTGTCCTTAAATTTTAATCAATTGGAACAAACACACAATAAAAATATCAAGAAATTAGAAAACGACATTGATAAATTAACACAGACCATTATAAAAATGGCAGATAAAATGGATATGATATGCGACGGCGCCCTCATCAAATTAATAAATAGTGATATCAATGGATTATACCCGATTGGTACGATTGAGTTAAATGTAAGATTGGATAATCGACATGTAATCTTATATTGTAATATTAAATTGTTCATAAACATAAAAAAACTTATATTACATGACATTTCTAATCGATCTTTTGCAGATTTAACCGCTATTAGTAGCAAATCATTGGTCGAATTGGTTTTAAACCAAGTTGACCAAACATTTCAATCTCTAAAAGGTATTGAAAATTTTCCGAGTTTGGAAAAACTATCTATTGCAGGAAGCGGATTGAATACTTGTTCTATAAAATTAGGTCTAAATGATATATTACAACAATCATTAGGAAAACTTAGGGTGCTAACACTAATAAACGTAATCGGTTCATCTGAACCTGAATTAATTGAATATTGTAATAAGCATAATATAACTCTCTCTGTATCTTAATATAAAACATATAAAAACATATAAAACGTATAAAAAACACATAAAAATTGAAATCATATATTATTTTTTTTTATGGGTAAAAAACAACAACAATACGAATATAGAAAATGTCAAAACAAATTCCATCTGAAAATATTAATATATGCTTCGTAGGCGGCGTATCAACCGGCAAATCTACTGGATTAAATAGTGTATTCTGTGAGCAATTTACAGAATGTAAAATAAAGCGTACTACGATGTTACCTACTGTCTACATTGAGAATGAATCGGGTGATAGAACATCCGATGATATTTTGAAGACCATTACAGATTCGAACGCTGAAATAATAAATAGAGAAAGTGAAAACATTGTATTTACCATAGATTCGAAACTTACAACTACTTGTAAGGAACTTATTTTCGACGTGGGAAAATTGGATATTAACATACTGGATGATATTTTGAACACCATTACAGATTCGAATACTGAAATAATAAATAGAGAAAGTGAAAACATTGTATTTACCATAGATTCGAAACTTACAACTACTTGTAAGGAACTTATTTTCGACGTGGGAAAATTGGATATTAACATACTGGATGACTCTTATGTTAATATTTATGATATTCCAGGATTGAATGATGCAAAAACAAAGGACGTATTCTATAATTATCTTGATGAAAATTTCTTCAAGTTCAATATGTTGATTTTCTTTGTAGATATCAACTCGGGTCTGAATACATCCGATGAAATGGAAATTCTAAAATTTATTTGTGAAAAAACTAAAGACCAACTAGATAATAACAATAGGAAGATTTCAACGCTGGTTATTGTTAATAAAGCAGATGATATGCAATTAGAAGAAGGTAAACTAGTATTAATGGGTGAAATGAAAGAAATGTTTGAACAGGTGAACGATACTGTAAAAAATGAGTTTAAAAAAAACAATATCAGCGAACAATTGATTGGAGTTATTCCGATGTGTGCGTTAGATTCATATCTTTATAGAATGGTAAAAAAACACGGTGATAGATTCGTATTGTCTCCCCAACAGATACAGAAAATTGGCATCAATGAAATGGGTAAAAAATTCAGTATGAAAACAAAACTCGTACAAGAACAAGAAGTGAAGAAAATTTTGAAAGACAACACGTTTATAGAGAATATGATACAGTTATCGGGATTTAGTCAATTGGAATGCTTATTGAGAAACTTCCTAAGTGATAATGATAAGGGTAAAAAATTAAGGATTGATAATATCCTATTTAAACTTCGTAAATTGCCAGATATTACAAAGTTAATAGTGGAAAAAGGACTAACATATGACTATTTGGGATTAATTGACGATTATAGTTTGGTTTATTGTCAAATTAAAACCATCGATAAGGACGAATATAACATAATTGTTACTGATTTTGTAAAAAATATGATGGATACAGTAAAAGAGGTGATTATTACGAGTAGATACGTAGAAAGCTTTGTATGTGATTATGATACATTTGTTGTGAAGTTTGTGAAACCCCATTTCAGTGAATTTTATTCTACAAGCGAATACCCACAATTCCTTACAGATCATATTGTAGATTGTATTGGTAACATTGTTTCTAATAATGTGGTTAAAATATCGTCATTTGTCGCTCATATTGAGATGCTTATTTATGTTGGTAAATTCAATAAGTCAAATTTAAATTTAATATTTACCAATTTAATTTCTAATGTTAGACATCAAAATACTATTGACTTTGGAGACGAGACATATTGCGACAATCTAACTGCTATATTTGATAAATGTAAGGAAGACGATGTTGATATTTCAAATGTTCTGAGATTTATTTTAATAAATAAACTACAATATGATGGGTGTCTGAATGAAAAAATTATGATATACAAAAGATATGGAGAAATTCCAGTTTTAAACTATATGGAATATTTGAACATGGCAAAAAATTTGGGTCTCATCAATTCAGGGCAAGTAAGTTACGCGTTTAAATATAATATGCCTGTTGTAAATGTAGTGGTTTGTGGTTTAACCGAAAATATATTAGAATCGATGACACACGCACTTGATTTATATTATTTAAATTATGAGACAAAAAAAAAGACATTGAATATGTGTATGGTTGAGGATAAGTATAGTGATTGTATCTAGATGGGGTGTGTGCAAGTAATTATTATATAATCATTTTTTTTGTTCTTCTTATTCTTACATTTTTCATATTCTTTTTGTTTGTTTTTCGTATTCCAAACAATTTATTTCTATTTGTCTTCCTTTTACTTATAGAGTTTTTCTTTTTTAATGTTCCCCCATTTTTGTTAGTTAAATCTCTACCATCACATGTTAGTTCGATATTCTTATATATTGGTATTTGCGTCTTTTCTATCTCTTTTATTTCAGAGTCTGAGAAATTAAAATATTTGTATAAATCTGTATCGTCTTCTATTTTTATTTCATCGCTAATGAAAGGTAAGAATAAAGATGTTTTTACTATTAGATTATTGCCTATAATTTTTGTTGATTCTGTTATATAGTGAAACAGTTTAGATTGTATTAGTTTAACTGCATTTTTATTGGGTTCTATTATAGATTTAGGTGTTTGAGTTACCCCATAAGTTCCAGTTTTGTCATATAAAACATAATTATAACTACCTATTCCGTTGATTATTAATTTTCTTTTCGATTGCAACGAATGAATATTAGTTGTTCTGCAAATTTTGATACCACTTGATATTATACCGTGTATAATTTTATACTTCGAATTGTTATCATATTTAATAAATTGAGTATGCATTTCACAAGTTGAAATTAGATTAAGACTTCCATTTTTCTTCGCCATTTCATAAAGTTTTGACATAATATTTATACCATAATTCGGTATAAATCGATTTGGTAAGATTAGTATATTATATTCATTTTGCATTGTATCTATAATCTTAGTTTTAGTTTTATGGTCATTATCATCATTTTTAACAATTATGTAATCTACATTTATCATAACATCCATTATTTTCTTTGTTTGCATTATGGAGAACATTCTAATAAATTTAATTTGTTTTTTTGTATAAATATCATTTAAATCTATATTAACGTGTTTAATCGTGTGTTCTGATATTCTATAGGTCGGTGGGTGTATATATACTAAATACCCCCCCTTCTTCAACAAATCTAGACCCATTATAGAAAAAAGTACATATATATTCTTTTCACCAGATGTTTTGGTCCCCCCTGAGTTGTAAGGTGGATTACCCATTACGACATCGAAATTATCCAATTTCCAAAAATCTCTTGCATTAAGTTTTAAACTATCACCTTGGTAAATATTTAATTTATATGAGTTGCTACAAAATATTTTTTTACTAATTAATATGTTTTTGGGATTTAGTTCACTCATATATAACATATTTTCAAGAATATGTTTGCGTCTTTTTTCCTCGTCTCCAAATGAACTTTTTAAACCTATCATTAGTCTCATGTAGACGATTATAGGGAAATTTCCTATTCCACCTGCAGGATCGAACCATTTCAGAGAACCAACAGTAAATATACTCTTTTTATGTTCTTTTTCATAACTTTCATCGAGTTTATCTAACATCTCGGATACTAGTGACAACGGAGTGAATACTTCACCATTTTCTTTTTTCTCCTTCTCTTTAGGTTTAAGATTTTCGTTAATAAATTCTAATAATTGATCCGGTTCATTTATAGTATAATACTTCTTCTTTTGTGACAAAACTATCTTATTGATTGCCTGTTTGTCTCCTGTTTTTTTAACGGCATTTAACGTCGAGTTCAATAATTCTTCTGAAAATGGTTCTTTACCTCCGGTCAAACGTCCATTTAATATTGTCATAAAAATTTCCTTTTGTATATTATCTTCAAAGACTTTATTCTTAAGAATAACTATATCGGAAATTATTGTTGTTTGTTCTTTAATGGGGTTTTTTGTTAATACGCACCCTGACGAACCGTCTTCATATAGAGTAAAAATGTTGAGTAGAGATATAACTTCAGATAACGTCTCAATAACAACTTCTCTAATGTTTATTTCTTTTTTCTTTTTCTTTTTTGAATCCGTATTTAATACTTCAGGTTTTAACGTTTCGGACTCTTCGGTTTTATCATTTACTATAGTTTCATTGTCTTTTTTGCCTTGTTCCACTTCTTGTATTTTTTTACCAGTAGGAAAAATTTCATCTTCATTAACATCCTGTATTATATTTCTTTCCGTCTTATTTTTTTCTATATTCATATTTTCGAATTTGCTTTTTAAACCTTCCAATTCATCCTCATCGAATGAAAACCCTCGTATAACCTTTTTCACGTTTTCTACATTTATATCCCAAGATGCATATAATTTGTTAAATAACTCTGTTACAAATTCATCCTTTTTCGATTCGTCTCCTTCATATTTATCTTGAAATACATCTTCGTCTATATTTATCATATCGGTTATTTGTTTCCATTTCTTGGTATCACTTTCATCACTCTTTTCATTGGTTATGTTATCACTAAATAAGTTTACGTTCGTTAAAGCGCGTTGTGGGTTCATATCAATCATAAAACCAAACCTTTTATTTTGACAGTAATCAGTCCCATCACAAGGTTTCGAATCTACTTCTGTCATCGAACGAAATAACATTTGAAAAAGGGCATCAGAACTTGTAGTTGAGTTCCATAATGTTACAATATCTACGTTTCGTAAAGAAATTCCCAATTGCAACCTATTTCCTGATAGAATTATCAGATTATCTCCTTTAAGTTTCCCTTCCTTTATTTTCTTTTCACACGACTCTATATCACTTTTTATTTTGACAGGTTCTCCCATATAGGTTACATTTCCTATTGTCTGCCCTTTTTTTGAGTTGTCTTCGATATCAACAGCTGTAAAAAAATGGTAATTGTCCTTAATGTCGTTGAATTCGTTACTTTGCGTCAATAATGTTATAATTGCTTTTACTTTGTCTTTAATCTTTCCGTTCCCCACAGGCAAGAACCAAAGTTGGGACGTTTTATGACGATTTTGCAACGTTCTACATTTATTAACACATATATTTTTGATACGGGGTATTATACCTCTCGTCCTATAAAATGCTTGTTTGTTATAATTTTCGGTTTTGTCTGGATAACCAAAATAATATCTCATCAACTCTTTAATCTGTTCATTATTTACGAAGGTACCACCATCTGTAGCGAATAATTTACTCATATCCCAACCAAATTCGGAATCTCCTATCTTCAATTTTTCAGCATTAAGAAATTCTTTGTCCCACAT
>Ga0222711_1000162_pt1 | contig 22386 bp, 26 predicted proteins | sample AntAcemetage1699_FD_179814 | JGI IMG/M metagenome (GOLD analysis project Ga0222711, IMG submission 179814) | Saline water microbial communities from Ace Lake, Antarctica - #1699 | ecosystem: Environmental > Aquatic > Non-marine Saline and Alkaline > Saline | place: Antarctica: Ace Lake...
GGTAGAATTTTACACGCAAAAGATAACTAAGGGGGGACCTTAAAGACTTAACTATGAAAACAATAAAAAATAATGTAAAGTCGCTGCCTAAAAACCAGCTATTAAAAAAGGTGCCCGCTTCACCAGCTTATTTGGACACGGTTTCAAAAAGGCACTGGCGATTAATAGCACAAATATTAATAGATGCGGACGTGCTAAAAAAGATACATCTTACTGGTCTAGAGATTCTGGTAGATGCAAAGTCGCAGTTTGAATTTGCGGTAAAAGCCATAAATTCTGCTAACAAAAAAAAGCAAGGTACTGGATACGTGCAAAGCTTCTCTACAGGTGCAAAAAACATAAGCGTGGAATTAACGCTTAAAAGGGATGCAACAAAAACAATGCTGCAATGCCTCAAGCAATTTGGTTTAGACCCTAAATCTGAAAAAGAACTAAATCTAGAACCGTCGAACCAGTTGGATCTTTTCGGTGATGTGATGAATAAATTAACCGCTAGTAAGTAATGAAACTAACCCGGGAAATAAAAAACAGCGTACCATACAACTATGCACTCGACGTGCGTAGTGGTGCGATACCTACTGGCCGCAAAATGCAGCTGGCAGTAACTCGTTTTTTCTCGTGGATCCAGACCGCACAACACGATGGTTACACACTAGACCACACAGCGGGAATGATGCCCATAAACTTTTCTGAAAATTGCATTAACCATACCAAGGGCAAACTAGCTGGGCAGCCATTTATACTCGCACCTTTTCAGCAATTTTGCTTGTATAATGTTTTCGGTTGGAAAAATAAGAGCACCGGACTACGCCGTATATCAACAGTATACGATAAGCGCGCAAAGAAAAACGGCAAGACAGCAGAGATGGCTATGCTTGCGCTATTTATGATGTCCTTTGAAAATGAAAGTTCTAGCGAGGTATATGTAGGTGCCACCAGACAAGAACAGGCAAAAATATGCTGGGACCAGGCACATGATTTTATTCAGCATAAAAAGGCGAACCCCATTTTAAACCAGCTCAAATTTGAGTGCCTGCAAAATAAGATATTATTCCCGCCATTAGGCAGTAAGATGATGGCGCTCTCTAAAGACAGCCGCACGCAAGACGGTATATCTGCACACTTGAGCATCATAGACGAGTACCACGCGCACCGCGATGACACTGTAAAAGAAAATCTAGAAAGCTCAAGCGTGATGCGATCGCAGCCTATTACCTACCACATCACAACCGCAGGCGCAATGATAGGCTCTGTCTGTTATGACTATGAGCAGGTATGTATCGAAATTTTAAAAGGAATAAAAAAAGACGAACATACATGGATTATGATACACGACCTAGACGATGACGACGACTGGCAAGATGAGGCTAACTGGTACAAGGCAAACCCGCTGCTAGGTAATGGTCTGGACATTAAAAACCTGCGCACTGAGTTCACAAAAGCGCTGAATCAACCCAGCAAAATAAACAACTTTCTCACAAAGCATTTAAACAAATGGGTACATGCGATGGAGTCCTGGCTTACAGACGATGAATGGATGCGTGGCCACAATGCACAGCCTATAGACGACAGTTATTTTACGGACTACGGCTGCTCTATGGCATTAGATTTATCTACACGCAAAGACCTTACTGCACTTTCAGTAGTTTCAAATCCATGCCCACAGGGCATCGTTATGACACGCGTTATGCATTTTTGCCCATCGAAAACTATTGCATTAAGAGCAAAAGAGGACGGAGTGCCTTATCAGTCATTTGTAGAACAAGGTTTTTTAATAGCGACACCAGGCGCCACCATAGACTATAATGAAGTAGAAAAACTAGCGTTGCAATGGTATACAAAATACAACGCATCCGTTCTAGAAATAGACCGTTACAATGCAGATGCTATCAAAAACAACCTCATAAACAACGGCGTTAACGTGCGCGAGTTCACCCAAAACATCATTAACTACACCGCGCCCACTAAGCAATTTGAGGCATTAGTTATAGAGGGCAAACTCGTACACGGCGGTAATGCATTATTGCGCTGGCAGGTAGGCGGCCTCATCACAATACAGGACCCAAACGAAAACCTACGACTAGACAAATCACGCAGCACCCGCCGTATAGACGGCCTTATCGCTATAGTCATGGGCATAGGCGGTACCATGACGCCTGTAGAAAACCGGTCAAGTTCTTACAATGATCCACAAAATATATGCTTTTAATGAAAACCAAACAGCCCATGGACCACGCACTAGACATCGTTTGTGAATTTACAGGACTAGATAAAGATGTTATTTTTTCTATTTCGAGAAAACTTCCTATAGCACAAGCCCGTCACCTATTTAGATGGCTTACTTATAAATCTGGCAACTACATTTTATACGATATACGAGATTTTGAACAATCGTTAAAACGCAACTGCGATCACTCTACAATCATAAATAGTATTAGACAAATTGAATCGCAAATAGATACCTATCCAGCATTTGCAGCACAATGCAAAAAGCTAGAGCACCGCTTAAAATCGCTATGCACACTGCTACCAGAAAAACCTATTAGCTCTATGCACGGGCTGCATTATTACGCAAGCATACAAATCTCAAAATAACCAACCCATGCAAAACCATACAGACATACCCTACCACAAGTACCAGCGAGCATGTCAGCTTGCTACACATGCAGGTTTCACACAGGCATATTTTAAGCAACTACCACAAAGCCGCACAACCATAGAGGCATTTAACGCAATTAACGACGAGTGCCTTGATCTTTTTGGTGAGTTTAAATTTGAAACGCACCGGGGCTTTCGCACACACCTAACCAACTTCTTAAAAAAATCTAAATGAAAAACATAAAAAACGCATGCATACTGCTCGTCATAACCATAACACTAGCCAGTCTTATAAGCCTGTTACTAGACTGGTACTGGATAGCCGCACACTGGCAGCGCCAGTTAATCGTAACAGTCTTAATAATCACCACACTCTGCACAGGCTTATACCTGGCGTTCGTTAATCTAACAAGTGCTAGGGCATAACGGATTGCGGATTTGTGATGTTGCCGAACAAACACACACTAATTTTTCAATTAAAGACAAATGAAAATAGAAAATAAAAATAATTCAGGGAATCCCGAAGTAGGTAATATCACAACGCCGTTGTTACCTGCCTTTACTATTGGCAGTTTTAGCACTACAAATCCAAGATGCACAAATGGTCATACTTGGACTTATGCGGGTTCTATACGCTACAATTTAGAAAATCATCCTTGCGATTGTGGTGCTGTTTTGTACCATAGCGAACCTTGTAAATGCTGTGGGCAAAATGTATCAAGTTACATTCCTTCAAATAGTAGGTAACGTTAAAGTATAAGGTTTCGTTGCTTCCTTAAATTAGCAATTAACTTAATCAAAATAAAATAAATTATGAGTAAAGAAAATAGTGACATAGAAGAAAAAAGCAATGAATTTTATACAGTGTTAGGCAGTGGCTATAACAAACGGATGCCTTTGCAAATGGAATGGCAACCGAAAGAAGATATAACAACTTATGAACTTGCATTGTGTATTCAGTACTTATTTAGATATAGCGCAGTAATGCCTCATGAAGTTGACCCTAATGATAAATATCTAAGGCATTTTAAAATTACTGAACATAATTGAGCTTGTAGCTAACGGTTTGCAGCTAAACGCTGATGGCTTTTTCAGCCATTTGCGATTTAGGTGCGGTTATAAGAATGTAAAAAACACGGATTATGAAAGCAGAAATAGGAATTATAGGACACATTGGTCATGGCAAAACAGCTTTAACGTCTGCAATTATGGCTGTTACTGAAAAGAAAGGTAAAACAATACACGAAATAATTGAAGAAGATAAAATCATTAAAATTACAGCACCGCCAGAAATACCGCTAATTGCTTGGGATTTTAAAAGCGGAAAAGAAACCAGACGTGAAAGACGTGCTAAAGAAAGAAAAGCTAATAAGAAGCACAAAAGCTAGTGTTTTTTATTTCTTATAACGTATTGTGTATGGGTAGTTTTTACCCGATTTAACTAAATAATTGAAATATGAAAGAGATTGAAGAAATATTTGGAGGTGCAAATGCTGAAGAGCAAAATGTACTACTGCACATAATTAAAGAAAGAGGGTATGAGTTTTTTGAAAAAACCCCAAAGACAACAATGACCGTTGGTTTGCTTGAAGATTTGCACGAACTTGGCTATAAAATAGTGAAGAAAGGGTAATAATTACCTATACACCTTGTTGTATTCTCGTTTTAATGGAATACAACATCTGATATGTGAAACTTTAACCACCTAAAAAAAACAAAAGGAAAACTCATCCCTATTTTATCTTACCTAGTATTTAATCTTTGTATCTCTTTTCATAATAGAAACTATGATACTAGGTGCCGCTTTCATAAAAAACCCTACAGCCGTTAGAGCTGCCAGCGTTGACTCGTCTGGTATCTTTGGCGGCTTGTTTAATATGGGCGCACCTGGTAGAATTAGTGTAAACCAAAGCACAGCACTTACCGTAGGGGCATTCTATAATGCCGTAGATCAGATATCTAACGACATTGCAAAGACCCCATTTAAAGTATTTAGAAACGTAGGCAATCAGGTAGAGCGTGTGAGCGAACACCCAGTAGACATGCTATTGCACAAAGAGCCTTCACCGCTCATGACCAGCTTTACATTTCGTAAAATGCTCATACAGTCGGCTATTATAAAAGGCGATGGCTTCGCGGTCATTGTTACTAACAACGCTGGCGTCCCGGTCGAGCTGGTGTACACACCGTTTGACGAAGTTACTGACGTAAAGAAATATCAAAACCAATTATACTACACGGTAAAAGGTTACACGCTACCCATACCAGCCAGCAGCATGATTCATATCATGGGCTTTTCTGACGAGGGTTTAAGAGGTATAAGCGTTGTAAAATACATGGCAGCGTCTCTAGGCATCTCTATAAATGCGCAAGACTTTGCGGGTAAGAGTTATGATAATAAGGCGATAAGTTCTGGTGTTCTTAGTACAGAATCACAAATTAAACTCGAAAATAAAAAGGTTATATCAACTAAGTTTAATGAGCACATGAACGCTGGCCACAAGCATAACACCGCAGTTCTAGACGATGGCTTAAAATACCAGCGCATAAGTTTAACACCGGACGAGCTCAAGATATTGGACACCATGAAAAATGGTGTTATAGAAATATCCCGCTTTCTAAATATTGCACCTCACAAAATTAAGGACATGAGTAATGCAAACTACTCATCTCTAGAATATTTAGGTATTGAGCACCAGCAAGACTGCGTGATGCCGTGGCAGCTTAAACTAGAACAAGAATGCGACCGCAAACTATTCACACCAGCCGAAAAAGCAGAACAGTATTTTACAAGATTTAACAACAACATCTTACTGCGCACCGACATTAAGTCCCGTGCAGACTGGTATAGTAAAGGCATTTTCTCTGGTTGGCTAGCACCTAACGAGGTGCGCAGGCTAGAAAATCTACCGGCTATAGATGGACTTGAAAAGCCATACCAGCCAGTAAACGCACAAACGCAAGAACAAGTAGACGCAAAAATAGAATCTTTAAATGGATAACAAGAACATCATTCAGACCCGCTACGCAACTGTGCGCGCACCACAGGTTATAGACCCAGAGAACCGCTCGTACGAGTTTGTTATTTCTACGGAGAGCCCAGATAGCTATGGTACTGTTTTTCGCCAGTCAGGTTGGGAACTTGAAGCATACCGCGCAAATAACATTGTGAGTCTTAATCATGCGACATGGTCATCTGACCCAGATGCTGCTGTTATAGGGACCTCTACCGTGCGTTTTGAAAATCAAGAAATGATAGCGGTTCTAGATTTAGAAATAGGTAACCCGGTTGCAGACAAGGTGAAACGCAAACTAGACAATGGCACGCTTAAAGGCGCGTCTGTAGGTGCGCAAATACATGAGGCCGCACGCGGTGATTTTGACAAAGGCGAAAACCCAGACTTAGTATACTTCACGCGCCAGACCTTGGTAGAGTGGTCTGTCGTTCCCGTGCCTAGCAATAAGGACGCAATAAAAAGAAACAATGAGGGTTTAGAAGCTTTCGCGAAAGCAACCACCACACCACCAACCACCACAAGAAATACAGCCATGCTCGATGAGTTTGACGCTGCATATATGTATAATTTAAACAACAAGTAAAATGACAAAGTTAGCACAACTTCAACAAGACCGCGCGGCTAAAGTAACAGCGCAAAAAACGCTCATCGACACACGTAATGCAGAAAACCGCGAGTTTACGGAAACTGAGCAAACCGAGTTTAGAACGCTGGACACGCAAGTGCAAGCGCTAGACTCAAAAATTATAGACGAGCAAGCAGTAGAAACTGCGCAAGCTCGTGCAGCTGCATTAGATGGTATAACTATACCAGGCAGCGCAAACCGTGGTGAAGCTGCCGAAAAAGCAGCAATACATGGCAAAGCGTCTATTATTGCCGCAATACGTTCCCGTCTATCTGGTAAAGAATTAACCGGTGCAGAGGCTGAACTGGACGCCATAGGACGTGCAGAAAACCGCGCAGCGGGTGTGACCACACCAGACAGCGCAGCCATCGTTATACCTTTAGGTGTGACCAGAGCAACACAGCACACAGTAACACAAGATGCTGGTGAGTATGGTGGCCAGTTGGTTACTGCAAATGCTCCTGTTTTGCAGGACCCATTTATGCCTAAATTGTTTGTAGAGGAATTGGGCGCGACCTTTTTTAGCGGCTTGTCTGCGGGTGATGTTCCATTGCCTAATGCCAACAACTTTAACATGGAATGGCTTGCAGAGGGCGCCAGTGTTACTGGACAAAAACAAAAGTTTGTAGGTCCTAGCCTGTCGGCAAAAAGAGCCGCAGCAAGTGCATCCATTACAAACAGCTTGATTAATCAGGCCAGTGTAGGTGTTGAGGAATATGTACGCAACCTGTTAGGTCAGGCAGGTAGCCGCATCCTTAATGGTGCAGCTATAAACGGTGGTGGTGGCGTTGCACCTACTGGTATTTTAAATACCACAGGTGTTTTAACAGGCAGCAGCAGCGCAGCGGCAGTCGCTACACATGATCTGTTAGTGCAGCTCGAGTCTCTAGTAGACAGTGCAGACGCCTCTGACGTTTCACGAGGCTGGCTCATGCACCCTAAAGTGCGTGCAGCTTTAATGACTATTAAAAAAGATGCAGGCTCTGGCCGTTTCTTGCTGGAGCTTATAGACCAGTTAATGGGTTACCGCTATGTCAGCACAAACCTAGTGCCTACACTAGACGCTGGCGGCACCGCTGTGTACCCATTAATTTACGGTGACTTTTCGCAGTTGTTTGTGGGACAGTGGGGTGCAATGAGCATCGCAGTAGATCCCTATACTGAGCTTGCTGCTGACAGTGTGCGCCTCGTCGCAAACCTGTATGCAGATGTTGCAATCGCAAAGCCTACAGCATTTGCAAAAAACGCCTTCATAAGAGGAATTTAAGTTTTAATTGGGTTGGTTCCTGGGGCGTGAATAAAGTAGCGCCCTATGACCAGTTCATTAGTTAACCCTATAAATTATAAAATCATGTCAGATAAGACAACTAAATCAACAGCAGAAGTTCCTGTAACAGGCACTACAAAAAAGCAAAAGAAAGCCAGTAGCACCTTAAAAATTAAAATCACAGATCACGTAGCTGGTTTGTTTAGCCTGCCCTATAACATAGGCCAGACTATAGATCTAGACGCAAAACTAGCGCAAGAAATCATAGACGCAAAGTGCGCCGTTAAAGCTTAAAAATCATGGATTACGCAATCGACTCACTAAATTCCGACGTGTACTGCACCATGCAGCAAGCGCTTAAACATCTTAGGTTAGATGCTTATGACAGCACAGGTGCGCTAGAAATAGACCAGGTAACCATTGACGAGGTGCAGACCATGATTGATAGCGCAATAACGCAAGTAGAAAATTTGAGCGGTGTTATTTTAGGAACTCGTGCTTTTGAGCTTACGGTATCGGAGATTAAAGACAAGCTCATCATACCGTTTTACAAGGTGATTACCATTGCGTCCATTCAGTATTATAATCGCGAAAACGATTTAACAACCTTGCCAGAGACCAGCTACAGATTAAGCAGCTACATAACCAGGCATGAATCTTTGATTTACGTTAAAGGTGTTTTTCCTGAGATGTTTGAAGATACATTTATACTCATTAAAGGTACTTGCGGGACCGCAACCATACCGGCAGACGTTAAAAAGGCGGTGCGTTTGCTTATAGGTGATAGTGATACCTACCGCGAAGATAGAAATATACCAGGTACAGAACGTGCCGTGTATGCATTAATGAGACCTTATAAGCAGTAATCATGCCTAGAAACGAGCAACCTTATATCGGTGAGATGGACAGACAAATAGAGCTGTCTTATAGAACGGCCGTAACAAGTGCTACAGGTGAGCTGCTTGAGACTGATGTATTAATAGGCAAGGTCTGGGCAAAGATTATAGACAAGGCTGGTGGTTTAAATGATGACTCAGAAAAAGTGATCTATACAAACACCCGCGAGTACATTGTCAGGTTTAATACCGTAGCCTGGGATAACCGCATCACGCTTAACATTACGGATGCTGGCGATAAATATACCGTACGCTATGCAAGCGAAGTGCAGCGCCGCAAGTTCCTTAAATTAAGTTGTGTGATCTATGAATAAGCTAGAGACTGAAATACAAGGGTTTGAAGAACTACAGCGCAAAATAAAGCTGTTAGGAAACGATAGGCTCAAGCGTAATGAGATGCTTAAAATACAGCGGCAAGTAGCAAAGAGTACCGTTGGTGCAGCTAGATCACAGGCACCAGTTAGTAAAAAAGCGCACGTTATAAGTGGTTCCCGAGCGCGTAAAGTAATACAGCCCGGACAGCTGCGCGATAGTATTGGAACAATAACCGGTAAAGCCAAAACCAAAGCGGTTATTTATGTAGGCCCTAGAACAAAAGGGAAATGGGACGGATGGTATGGCGCGATGGTACACGGTGGCACGGTGCTGCAAAAAGCAAACCCGTTTATGCAAAGAGCATACAACCAGACGCAAGGTCGCATAGTGCCAGAACTAGAGAGTAAAGTGACACGCTACGTGCAAAAACAAATAGACAAATTAAGCAATGCTTAGACAGGACTCAGAAGAAATACGCAGGCTTATTTTAGAAGCAAATGCCACGCCAGCCATAGCAAGCTTTTTTAAGAGTGTGCAACCGGTGCAGGCAAACATTAGTTCTGAGACACCCTTTGTGGTTTACAGGCTTAGTGAGCAACCAGAGGCAACTAAAGACGGCCTGCGCAATTATATTTTAACGCTCACCGTTGTGGCAAAAAAATACGATGACGTGGCTACAGGCTACGATCACCTGCGCACGTACATTAAGAATAACATACGCAGTTTTCAGTTTACAAACGGCGATACATTTTATACAGACGAGCAAGACCGCTCGTATGCAGATTTAAACTTTAACATTAAAATTACATAACATGATTTACGACGGTTCATTATTAAGAATATCACTAGACGGCAAGACCGTCTTTCACAGCACTGAGGCATCTATTAGCTTATCACGTGAGTTTAAAGAGCGCAGCACTAAGGACACGGACGGTATAGAAGTAGCGCCTGGCGTTAAGAGCTTTTCAGCTTCTTGTAGCGCACTAGCGGTTCAGGCATTACCTGCTGGTGTAACCACCGCACTGGCATTTTCTGAATTGTTCGATAAGTACGATGCAGACGTGGCACTAGACATTGAGTTTGTACTAGATACTACAGGCACAACGGGCTACAAAGGCAAGTGTTTTGTTGAATCTCTAGAAATGAATGCACCTAACGAGGAAGATGCTACAGCGTCTATCAGCTTACGTGGTTCTGGTATTATCGAGAAATTTACAGTAGCATAATGAACGGGACCAGCACAATTAGTATCGAGATAAATGGCGTGGATTACCCGCTTAGATTTGGCTATGCATCGCTAAGAGCATTAAGCAGCTTGTGGAAAATGGACAACCTACAGGACGTTTTTGCAAAACTTGGGGTCATAGGTGAATTAGGAAATGGCTCTTTAAGTGCCGCAACCATGGACACACTTTCTGACCTTGTTTTTGCAAGCATCGTTGCAGCAGGTAATAAGGTAGCATTTGACAGCAATGACGTGGCTGACGCGCTTTTTGTAAACATGGAACTGGTAGGTAGTATCGTGCAGGAATTTGCAGCCAGCATGCCGCAGGAAACTGCAAAAAAAAAGAACCCGCAACCGGTGACAGCACCGCGCAAAAAACGGAACAAGAAACCTTAACCTGGGATAGGTTAGAACAGTTAAGCGGCGAGATACGGTTGCCATTGCACCGGTTGTACGAGTACACACCACGGCAATTTTATAATTATTTACAAGGTGTTCGCTTTCGCGAAAGCGAACAATACAAGTTTCAAATGGAACAAAACCGCTATGTAGTGTGGAGTAACCTGCTGCCACATCTAGCAAAAAAAGACCAGAAATCTCTACAAGATTCATGGCCTTTTCCCTGGGACATACAGGCAGTAAGTAAAAGCAGCCTCACACCAGACCAAAAGAAAGAACACGCAGCCCGTTTATGGGAAAAAATAGACCGTAAAAAAGAACAATAAATGGCAAATTTAGCAAGCATTAATATTAAGTTTCTTGCTGACCTGGCGCAGTTCTCATCGCAAATGCAAAATGCGGAGCGCAGCATGAAAAGTGTGGGCAAGGAATTTACAAAGACCGGCAAGTCTTTAAGTATAGGCTTGACAGCACCGCTGGTTGCACTAGGCACTATAAGTGCAACAACATTTATAACACTAGAGCGATCACTCGCGCAAGTACGTGCGGTATCTGGCGCTACGGTAACGCAGTTTAAACTGCTTAGTGATAATGCAATGGAGCTAGGTAGAACTACTAAATTCACCGCCTCTGAGGTTGCAGGTTTACAGCTTGCTTTTTCTAAGCTAGGTTTTAAACCAGAAGAAATAGTAGATGCTACAGCCGCCACGCTCGATTTAGCGATTGCAACTGGTGAAGATTTAGCGGCCAGTGCAACCATTGCAGCTGGTACTATAAGAGGTTTTGGTTTAGATGTTAAAGATGCGGGTCGCGTTACAGATGTAATGGCGTTGTCATTTTCTAGCAGTGCGTTAGATTTAGATAAGTTTAGCACAGCCATGGCAGCTGTTGCACCAGTAGCTAAAAACGCGGGTGTGAGTCTTGAAGAAACCACCGCAATGTTATCGGTACTTGTAGACGCTAACATTGACGCCAGTACGGCAGGTACTGCACTACGTAACATATTTTTAGAAACTGCAAAACAAGGAATTACACTTAAGGGCGCTTTAGACCTTATCAAAAATAGTGCAGACAAAAACGTAACTGCCTTAAATTTATTCGGTACCAGGGGCGCAACGGTTGCAGCCGTTCTTGCAGACAACCAGGAAAAGGCAAACGCCTTGACAATTTCTTACGACGCCGCTGCTGGATCTGCAAAGAGAATGGCCGACATCATGAGCAATACCACAGCTGGGTCTTTAGATAGACTCAAAAGCGCCTTAGAAGGTGCGGCTATAGAAATAGGTAAGCTTCTTGCACCGGCTATTAATAAGTTAGCAAATTTTGTGGGCATGCTTGCTGGCAAATTTAGCGAGCTATCCACGGTCACTAAAAAAATAATAGTGGTAATCGCTGGCCTTGCGGCTGTTTTAGGTCCGCTGCTAATTACGGTAGGCTTTATGGCTACTAACGTTATACCGGGTCTCATGACTGCATTTACTGCGCTATCAACAAATGTCATACCAAAAATTATAACTGCTTTTGCCACCTTAAAAGGTGCATTTATTGCGTTTAGTGCAACGATAGCGGCTAATCCTATAGGCGCGCTAGTAGTTGCATTAGGCGCGTTAGTAGCTATTATAGTAGCCTTAAATATAGACTGGAGCAAATTAACAAATGCTTTAGGGAATGGATTTACAATTATTTTAAATGGTGTTAAAACTATTTATAATTCCATGAAACAGCTAGCATTATCCTTTGATTTAACGCCTCTTAAAAATTTCTTTAGTTTTTTCGGAGGTGGTTTAAGTTCATTAAATGGGCTACTAATAGAATGGCAACTTAATATAGCAAAAGGAACATCTTATATAGTTGGGTTGTCTGCTGCTGTAAAGCAGGTTTCCCAAAGTTTTAATACTCTTTTATCTAATCTATTTAGCATAAAAGATATTGATTTTACAAAACCAGGTGAAGCATTTAAAAAACTAGCTGCTATAGGCAAACAATCCTTTGAGGTAATAAAAGAGCCTCTTACCGCGTATAGAGAAGAACAAAGTAAATTCCTTAAAGAACAGGTTAATTTAATAGCAAACTCTTTTATACAGTCTAAGCAAAACATTGAAACCGGGGAATCATTTATAACGCTTGCAAATAATATTGAAAACGCAAGCGAGAAAATGATGGCATTAGGTGAGGATGGTAAAAAAACAGATAAAAAATTAAAAAACATCACTGGTCTACAGACGGTATTTGCTAAAATAGCCGCACCGCTGGCTGCAACCGCATTAAGTGCAACGCAATCTGCTAGTATGATAACTGATAGCATGTATGACATGATAGAAACCACGGTGTTATTTAATGAAGCATTAGGCCCAATAATGGAACAGGCCGCAGGTAGTTTTGCAAGTGGTTTTGGTCAGTTATTAGCATCTGCCGCGGCAGGTGGTAATTTTTTAAAGGGCTTTGCGCAGTTATTTGTAGGTACGCTTGCAGACATGGCAATTAATGTAGGTACAATGGCTATAAAAATAGGGGTTACTATAAAAGGAATTGAAGCAGCCTTAAATTCTTTAAATCCTGCGGTGGCTATTGCTGCTGGTATTGCACTGGTGGCCCTAGGTACATTTGCAAAGAACGCAATGGGAAATATAGCTGGCGGTGGTGGTGCAACACCGTTTGCAAAAGGTGGTATTGTTTACGGGCCTACAAATGCGCTCGTGGGTGAGTATGCCGGTGCGCGCACAAACCCAGAGGTTATCGCGCCTCTTAACAAATTGAAAAAACTTATAGAGCCAGCATCTGGCGGCTTTACAAACGTGACCGTAGGAGGTGAATTTATATTGCGTGGTGAAACCTTAGTGCAAGTAATACAGCGCACCGAATCTAGAAATAACCGTACGCGATGATTGCAGCTACCTTTTTAAATATAGCCATCGTAAACACGCTACAAAACAGCATGCCGCTGGTGGTAGAATTTAGTGAGCGCACAACGCCTGTACTCAAATACAACGGCGGCGATGAGCGGCACCAGTACATGATGCCCAGTGAGCTAACCTTTACAATGGAAGTAAGCGACGCAAGTGATCTATTTTTTAAACACCTGTTTACCGGTAACGAGTCTAACTATAAGGTAGATTTGCTAGATCAGGATGACGTGATTTTATGGCGCGGATTCTTACTACCAGAGCAGTATAATGAGCCTTATGAGCACGCATTGCTATACGTCACATTTACCGCTACAGACGGCCTAGCACGACTCAAAGAAAAATTCTTACCTACCACATTTTATGACGGAACGCACAGCGTCATCACCGTGCTGCACCGCTGCTTGCAACTTACGAACCTAGCGCAAGAAATATACTTTGCACCGTCTTTTAAAAACGATGCAGGATCCATAAATACAGACTGGAATAAAATTTTTATAGATCTACGCACCTATAAAAAAACAGACAAACCAGACAGCTGCTATAAGATTATAGAGTCCCTGCTAGAAACGCTGGGGTGTAGCCTGGTAACGTATAAAGGCATCTGGTATATCACGGGCCACAACCGTACCCTAACAAGTGATAACAGCACCATCGTGTTACAATATTACCGCTATGCAGTAGACGGCACACCTGCGGGTTTTGTAGATGTACCGCTCGTTCCAGAATTTGTAAACTTTGAGGCCAGCCCAGAAATCACCTTGCTGCCACCGTTGCAACGTGTCACCGCTACCTGGGATATAGACGAGCGCGAAAACCCGTTGCCAGACGACGCCATACAGCAACCCTATACGCTTTTGTTTCCCTTTACAAATCCACCAGCTACCCGGCACTGGCAGTCTATAGGAACAGGTATAAATGTAGGGCGTGAAATTTTAGGCCAGCGGCGCGTACCTATAAGCTATGGCCTGTATGGTAATGCCATAGGCAATGGTGGGCTAACTGCTGACGAGATACAGCGGCGTTTAAATATTATAAGCGCACCCGAATTTATAGCGCTTAAATATTTTAATCGCATTATAACGGCAAATGAAAATTTTTATATGCAGTTGCTCGTGCCTGTTTATCTTAAAAGTGAACCAGACTTTATAGATGTAGACATAGAAATAGTGGCAATGATACAATACGGTTCCAATACTGGCCAGTTCCCTGTGCTATATGATGCTGGTAAATATGGCAATCAAAACATAAATTACGAGATTCTTATAGACGGCGTTCCTATGCTGTCTAACCGTTTAAACTATGAGAATCGCGACGGTTATTTGCTAGAGTTTAGTCCCGAAGGTGACGACAATCTTGCAGGTGATAACCCGCGTCGCGTTTCGGGTGTTTTATCGCTTAAAGATTTGCAGTTACCTCTAGCAGGTGGTTTGCTGCAAGTGCGCCTGTATGCGGTTGCTGACCCTTTAAATGAGCTGGGTGTGTATGCTGTAGGTTTTAGAAAACTAGACATACGCTACAGCGCACGCGATACCATCGTTACAGACGTGACCCGTGACATAGACTGGACCACGGTGCAAGAACTAGATGTGACCCATGGCGGTAGCGTAGGCGATATGACCTATAAAGGATTCACTTTAAATGCTACAGACACTGAAACCGCAAACTATACCATACAGCCCATTATAGGCGTGTTTCCATTAAGTAGCGGCTTTGTGATACCTTATGTGAGCACGCAATATGTAGAGGTAACCGTAACGGTTTATGCTGCATTGCAGGCGGCTGTAGCGGCAGGTGATACCTTGTATGGTAAAAAGTTTAACGAGACTGTTTACACTCAATTTAAAACAGTTTTTGCACCATCGTTTATGATGTTTAGAACCGTGGGCATAGGGGCAGGTACACGCTATTTTGTGTACCTAGAATATGTAGATGGCACGCTGTTTAGAAGCTTCATAATTTTTGCACAACTACAGCAAGACACGTTGTACACCTATACGCTGGTTGTAGCGCCGCAAGTACCGCGCGCGTTTAGGGAACGCTGGTCTAGAATAGGCGCGCCACAGCAGTTTGAAAACAGAACCTATAGCGAGGTGCGCGCACAAATGGTACACGACACCACACCGCAAGTACTGGTAAAAATAGACGCTAGCATATTTGGCTTGTGGTCACCGCTGGAATTAATGCGCTACAAGCTAGATGGTTTTAAAAATTTTATACCGGTGAACCTATCCCTTGCACTGGACCAGGGCATGACGACCGTAACGATGATAGAGCTAGAATATGACAATGAAGTAGCAACCAGTTTTAACGCATAACGCTTTCGCGAAAGCATAAAAATAACAAGACTATGGCCACAATAACAATAGCAACAATCACAAATCACCTGCTTGCAGACGAGGATTATATAGCTGCTGCACTTGCCGCTGGTGATAGTCTGGTGGTGTCTGTGCAAAACGAGTTCTTAAACGCTACACCGGTATCACTGCCTGTAGCTAATTTAACAGCAGCCTATAAGACGGCACTGTATAACACAATAGATGCTGCTACGTTCCAAAATATACCCGCTGGCACCGTTGTAATAAAGGCCGCTTTTAACGGGACATTATACACCTTACCTGACAGCTATGTGCGTGCAGGTATTGGAAGTAGCGGCGACCCGATACAAGCGATACATGAGACTGTTTTGGTTTTTATGGTTGCCTGGCTGGGTGCAAACTCTGGCGTTTTAGAGCTCATATTAAATGTGCAGATTGCAGTAGATGTGGACACGACACAGGCCGCTGCGCTTGCTGCTCGTGGTATAAATGTATCGGGTAAAGGTGGCAGCATAACGGTCACCGCAACGGTGCCATACCGCGTGCAAACGGTTGTACCACAACTTCCAGATTTTGACTATGTGATTGTGCATGATTACGATATAAATACCATTTTCTAATGCCGCAAAATAACACCATACACCTCATAGGTTTTAAAGTGCCGGTTTACAACCTGACACCCATAATTCCAGAAACGTTTTTCTTGACAGACGCGCAAGGCAACATACTGACAGACGAAAATAATAATAAACTAATATACTCGTAATGGCAAATAAATTATTTAGGGATTACTTTAACGAAAAGGTAATTAGCACCGCTTTACCTGCACTGGCAAAGCTTTTGATTCAAGACGGTAGTGGAGAGCCTACGCAAATAAACGCGGCATCTATTAGCACAGGTCAACTTGTAAAAATTACAGAAAACGGTAAAACAGGGTTAAGACTTAAAGATGTAAACCCTGCAAACTATGGAAACATTGGGACAGAGGCAGTAGATTTAAGTATTTCACAAAGCGCAAGCAATACAAAAGGTGCGACAGGCGATTATTCACACGCATCAGGATTAAACACAGGTGCTAGCGGGTTTGCATCTCACGCGGAAGGAAATGGTACAACAGCCAGCGGTGCAGAATCGCACGCGGAAGGAAATGAAACAATAGCAATCGGTCAAGCATCTCACGCGGAAGGAATTAGCACAAAAGCAAGCGGTTACGCATCACACGCAGAAGGGTCTAATGCAGTAGCAAGCGGTGGTTCATCACACGCACAGGGAACTCAAACTTTTTCGCGTTCATTTGGAGAACATTCGGGCGGTGTAAACGGCACAGACTATACGCCGCAAAGCGTAACAGGATTTGACCTTACAGACCGCTTAGTAAACTACGGCAACGGAGTAGATACAAGCAACCGTAGCGACGCTTACACGCTGTTTAAAAACGGTATGCAAAAGTTCTTTACCGCAGCATTAAACACTATTACAAACGCTGTTAAAGGCTCTGTAATGCTAGACGAAAACGCAAGGTTAAACATACATGACGGAACCGCGTTTAAGGCTGTTGCGTTTAGTTCGGAAGTAGATGCTAAAATTTCGGGTTCAGGCACGACAAACTTTTTACCAAAATTTACTGCTAGTGGTGCGGTGGGTAATAGTCAATTATTTGACAACGGTACTAGTATTGGCTTTGGAACAACAACACCTACCGCTTCACTTGAAATGGTAAATAAGTCTTTTAAACTTTCAAATACTTTTTCTGGAAGTAATATAGTTATGGGGACGGTATTTGCAATTATGGAAATATCGGGTTTTTCAAATGCAGCTACTAGAACAATTAAAATAACAACATCGGGGAGTTCGTTTTTTAACGGTGGAAACGTAGCATTTGGAAAGGAAATACCAACAGAGCGACTAGACGTAGTAGGTAATGGAAAGTTTAGCGGCACGGTTACAGCAGGCTCGGACATAAGCGCAAACGGTGTAACAGTAGGGCGTGGTGGCGGTAATGTTGCAACTAACACAGCAATAGGTAGTGGCGCTTTGCTAAATAACAGCACAGGAGTGAATAACCATGCAAGTGGTAAAGATTCATTAAGGAATAACACAACAGGAAATAACAACACAGCAAACGGAGTAAATGCTTTGCTAAATAACAGCACAGGAGTGAGTAACCATGCAAGTGGAGTAAATTCTTTGTTTAATAACACAACAGGAAATAACAACACAGCAAACGGAGTAAGTGCAGGTCGTTTTATAGGCGACGGTTCAAACGCAACAATAGTAAACAATTCAGTGTTTTTCGGTTTTGAAACTAAACCCTTAGGTAATAGCGAAACTAATCAAATAGTTATAGGACACACGGCAATAGGTGCAGGTTCAAACACAGTAACACTAGGTAACACTGCAATAACAAACACTATATTGAGAGGTGCGGTATCATTTGCACAATTCACAACAGCAACAGAACCAGCCTACCTTAAAGGCGCGCAATTTTTTAACACTACATTAGATAAAATGAGAATAGGTGGAGCAACCGCCTACGAAACAGTAACATCAAGTTAATAAATAAAATAAAAATTATGTCAAAATTTACAGAAAGTAGAACACCTTACGAATTTTTAGTGCGTTGGAATCAAGACAGCACCATATCAGGCGCACACATAGGCTTTTTAGACACCGTTTTAAAAGACGGCGAAGTACTAACGCAAAAGCAAAACAACGTGCAGAGCGTTGCGCTAGGACTGCAAGAAGGCTTTCCTTTAGGTGATGTCTTAGAGCAAGTTTTAATAGATGCTTTGCTTTTAATTGAAACCTTGCAAAGTGATATTGCAGCTTTAAAGTCGGAAGTAGAATCTAAGGATAAAGAAATTGCAGAACTTCAAGCAAGCGCAACGCAAGCCGCTAAAGAAATATCAGACTTGCAAAAAGCAGCAACAGAAAAAGAAGCACCGCAAGACGATGTAGTAGAAATGTAACCAATAATATTTTCCTAGCATCTAGCGCAGTTGCTGCATGGTTTACAGGACGTAAAATATAACAAATCAATTTTTAAAACATTAAAAAAATTAAAAAAAGCTCATAAAATGAAACAAGTATTATTTTCCTTTTTAAACCACAAAGACTTATATACTATCTCGTTAACACTAGGTAGTGCAACTGCCTTTATACTTGATTTCTTAATAAATTTTTCTGAAAAAACAGTGTTTGGTTTGAGCTTGTCTCTTTGGCTTATTGCGTTAGTTATAAATATTATAGACATACACACAGGCATAAAAGCAGACAGCGAACGTAAAAAAAGACTAGGTGAAAAATTTATTTTTGTAAGTAAAAAAGGCTGGCGAGCATTTGAAAAAATACTGGTTTTCACGCTTATTATATGGTTTGTTTATAGCATGGAGTTAGAAGTTTTAAGACTCGATATGTGGTCAGGGTTCACAGGTTTTTTGCTAGGCATAAAATTAATCTTACTTATATATGTTGTTCTTATAGAATTGCAAAGTATAGGCGAAAATGAAGAAGCTCGTTTCGGACAAAAAAGTAAAGTTTTTGCCCTACTTGATAGAATTATTGAAGCGGTAAACGAAGGCATTTTAAACAAATTACAAAAATTATTAAATAAGTAGCTATGGAAAAAGCAACATTACAAACACGCATCGCTGTATCTCTTAATTTTTTTCTAGACGAATTTGTTGATCCGCACACGTACTTTAACACACCAGACAATGGATTGTCTTTACTAGACAAAAAGGTGTTTTTAGCGGCTGAGCTTTTAAGAGAAAAATCTGGCAAACCATTATCAATAAATACATGGTGGCGGTACTATGCTGCAAATTTTGATAAGCGTACTATAACGCAAATTATAGCACACATAGAAGCAAGCAGCACTTTACGTAAGTGGTCTGGCTACCGTAGTGCAAGAAGCAAGGTAGGTGGTAAAATAAGCGCACACCGTAGAGGACAAGCCATAGACCCAAAAGGCAATGGTAAAGCATTGTTTAAAATAGTAGAAGATAATGCATGCGCTTTTTACGCTATAGGTATACGCAGACTAGAGGACGCAAATATCACGCCTACATGGCTACACCTAGATACGTGGGAACGTAACACACAACCTAACAGCATACGTGTCGTAGACCTTACTAAAATGACAAAAACAATACGATGGTAAATCTGACCCGTAAACAAGCCCTGATAATATTAGGAATATTTGCCTTAATTATAACGGCTGTAGTTGTTTTTTTTAGCTTTCGCGAAAGCGAACTGAACCAGCAATTAAACAACTTCAGAAACGAGCGCAAAAAGCAGCTAACAGAACAGCGTTTAAATAAAGCAGCGCAAGCCCAAAATCTAGAAAACAAAGCTGCCAAAACTGTAATCATATACAGAAACAAAAATGAAATCCGTAAACAAACACTCAGTAAAAATGAAAAAGCACCTCAAATTACTGCACCTAGCGGCACTAGCGATATTCTCGCAGTTATTAATAGCGCAACCCGCAAGCTATAACCCGGCTACTGGCAAGATAGAAATGACCGTGGCCATGGCGCGTGAGCTTGCTGTTGTAGTCATAGAACGCGATACATTGCTAGAACGCAATAAGCAATTATCCTGGCAACTAAATGATGCCATAGGCGATATAGACGTGTTGCTGCATGACTACGAGCGCACCGTGCAAGAACTTAAAGATTTACGCATAGGCATAGAGGCAATTACCACAGACATAGACAAAATCAACAAAGAAGAAATAACCTACTGGAAACGCCTAAGTAAAGGCATACGCCTAGACCTATCTCTAAACAGCACCGTAAACGACTGGCAGCGATTAGTGGCTATTCCGACACTATCTATACCTATAGCAGGTAAATGGTCTATACAAGCCACAGCTATGGTGCCGGTAAATGGTCCCGCGCAATACCTTACAGGTGTGGAGTATCGGGTTTTTTAGAAAATAAGGAAACCAAAAGGAAACCTAAACGCTTTAATTAAACAATAAACTATTGAAAATAAGTATTTTACAGATATTTACTAACTGCCTTCTAAGCAGGCGGTCGAAGGTTCGAATCCTTCTGCGATCACTGGTAGTAATTTGCTCAAAACCACACTTTTAACAGTGTGGTTTTTTTGTTTTATTCGTTTTTAGTTGTTATTTAGTCATCTTATTATACCTTTATATCGCTATTTTATGACTAAAAAGGAAACCAAAAGGAAACCATATGACCATATCACTTTATTACCGCAAAGAAAAAGAATCAATATTTTTGAAAATACAGCATAAGCAAGACAAAAAAAGCGTGAAAATTGCAGCCTGTTTACCGGAACATTGGAACCAAAATATGAAAATGATAACTGGAAAGCACCCAGATTTTGAAAATATATACCCTTTTATCATGGATTTACAAGTGCGCGCAAAAATAATAATGCGCAAAAATTATACAAGTTCAGACCAGGTAAAGGCGTTAATATTCGAAAGCGAAAATAAAGATCCTAGTTTTATGCTCTGGATTTGCGATTATCTCGATAACAAGCGTAAAATAATGCTGCGATACAATGCTGCTGGCAACATCATAGAGCGCAACCGCACCTCTGGACATATCAATCATTACAATGACGTTTATCAGAAACTTAAAATCTACTACAAAGAAATTCCGTATAGCATCATAGATCGTAGTTTTGTTAAAAACCTGCAAAACATGCTTTTTGCCGACTTAGCACTCAGTGACAGTACAGCTGCTAGGTATTTGGGACGTATTAAATCGCTCCACGGCAAAATGGTGCAGGATCTTAATTTAATTAATACAAATGCTTGGGACGTGCCTATTAACAAAGTGACTGCGCGCGCATTTCAAGGGCGACGCAAACGACTGAGCAATGAGCAGCTAGCACAGCTATACACAGTGCAGTTATTTGGCAACATGCAGCGAGCAACTGATATGTACCTATGTTTATTTGAACTAGGAGGTTGTGATTTAATAGATTTTTACTACCTAAAATGGACAGACTTGCACCAGGGTTATATCTCTTTTGAACGCAGCAAGGTGCGAGGTTCTGATATTAATATTATGTGTAGCATGCATGTGTGGCGTTTTATAGTGCGCTATGGCCAGCCTGGCGCGCAGTACGTTTTCCCATGGGACAAAAGTATTACCGGCTACAAGACATGGCGCCGCAACGTTTCTAGAGATTTGAAAATAGCCTGTACAAAAATGAACGTTACAACTGTAACAGGAGCTAATGTATCGCTTAAAACGGCTCGCCATACGTTTAGTAGTCGTGCTAAAGAGTTGGGTATAGATGGCGACCTGTTGCGCGAGCTTATGGGACACCAACGCAATGATATAGATAATTATTATAAAGATCTTTTCGCACAAAACATTCGCGATAATGCCCATCTCAAGGTAATAAACATTACTTTATAAGCTTTCGCGAAAGCCTGTAAACTACCAGCCCTCTGGTTTTTTATAGGTGAATTTCTCTATAAATGCATCGTGCAGCCGTTGCAGTATCTCTGCTGTGGTGCTGTTTTTACGTAGCTCACCGTCTCTGGTGCGTATTAGAGTTCGATCTATGTACGTGTCGCTATCCTCTGTTACACCCCAGAGTGTTATCACGATTCCTTTATAGGCTATATTATTTACCTGGACGCGATAACGTCCATCTTTAAGTGCTACCGTATAATTAAAACGCACCTCATTTGTATAGGCTGCCGGTAAGCCCTTGCGATCTAATAAAATAGGGGCAAAGGCTGTAGTGCCGTTAATTAAATCACCGTTAATGGTTTGCGGCGTAGCGTGCGGCAGTTCTTTTAAAAGATAGCTGGCATAGTCTGCTG
>Ga0222711_1000165_pt1 | contig 22039 bp, 24 predicted proteins | sample AntAcemetage1699_FD_179814 | JGI IMG/M metagenome (GOLD analysis project Ga0222711, IMG submission 179814) | Saline water microbial communities from Ace Lake, Antarctica - #1699 | ecosystem: Environmental > Aquatic > Non-marine Saline and Alkaline > Saline | place: Antarctica: Ace Lake...
ACTAGGTGGTGGCAGTCTATGAATTAAGAACTCACGATTAAGCGTTGGCATATCAAATCTTTTGCCGTTGTACGTAATAATGGCATCAGCCTCATCTACTAACTTATGTATTTCCTTTATCATCTTCGCTGGAGTTGCGTCATAAATACTAGAGAAATGTACTTTTTTATCATCCAGCCATTTAGCAGCCCAACATAGAACCGTCGAACTTTCTATTAACTGACTAATGCTAATGTTCTGTTGGAATAGTCCCCAATGGAATCCTGTGTGTGGTGATGTTTCCAAATCTAAAATAAGTATCTTCATAATTAAGCTACCTCGTTAATATCTTAATTCGAGTATAGCACTGTTCCTGTCTTGTTAATAGCTAATGCTTGTCGTCTAGGTGTTTCATTATCTTCGCAAAAAGAGATATGCACCCACTTATCATATTCCAGAATAATTTGGTCAAAAGGAATATTGGAATTAATAAGAGCCATAACAATGTCATTAGGACTACCAAAACCCCTTGCTGTAAAGTCACAAGCCAGTCCTTTAACGTGGCTAGATGTTTTTTTAGAACCGAGAAGGGTATTAAGCTCAAGGCAACGATAACCGCTAGAAACATATATAATATTATTACCAAGATGTTCACGCACGTCCTCCATAAAATTTGCTGTTAATAAAAGATTGTCTTTCTGCTTTTCGTCTGGAGTATTATCTATACCATGCCTTATTGCTGTTTCGCTAAAAGTTAGTTCGTCAATACTAAAGTGCGGACTTGCCATTATCATTTAGTCAGACCCTTCATCTTCTCGAATGTTCTCATAGAGCCAAGACCTAATAGTCCCATAAGGACAGTCATTAAACTACCCATATCAAACACAGGCAATGGAGGTATGGTTGCACCAGCCCATGCTGCGAAGAACGTAATTAGTGGAACGCCAACAAAGTGCCAAGCCATAGCAACGCCACATACCCATCCTATAAATGGTCGCCATCCTGCTACCCATACGGTTCTATGTGTTGCTTCAATCTTGTTAGTTTCTGCTTGAGCTAGGTTGAGTTGTGTTGCATTGGCAATAAGCTCTGCCTCTATAGCTTGTTTAGCTTTATTTGCACCATTCTTGTCTGGGATGACTCTATCAATCACAGTGGAGATTAGTGGTAATAGTATGTTTAGCATTTAGTGAGTCCATCCGTATAATATACAAGCAATAATTGGGGTGAGAGGTAGTACAGCGATTAGCGTTAAAAGCGTTACCACTGGCTTGGCGCATAGTTTAGTTAAGTAGTACATAGCAGTAGCTCCATAACAACACTACTGCAAAACAGGCAATAAGAACATGCTCTTTCATTGTACCCATCCTTTAATTAATACAGATACTATGCCTCCGATAAATGATGCGATTGCCATACCCATCCAGAAGCCACCTTTACCTTGATTAGCTAGAGCTAGGATTGCCTTCATATCTTTTTGTAACTCATCTTGTGTGTGTTGTAGGTGGTTGATTTGTTCTTTCATCTTACCAAATTCTACTGGGTTTATGGTGTTCAAAATAATAATCCTATTTCTTTTTTAGCCCTTTCTCTTAATTCTTTTTCAAATGTTTTGTTTGCATCTAATGAGTCTAGTAAAGATGCAGGTCTTAATGTGTTTTTATTATTCAATGTTTTAGCTATCCCCCCTGTAAAGTCTAATGCTGTCGTAGGCATATTTCCTGCTATATCATCCAAAGACCTTAATCCAGAACCAGCTTTATATAAAATATTCCCCATTAATTTAGGAGATTGAGATAACATAAGTGGTATCATCCAAGGGTTATATAGTCCTGCGGTTGCGGTTGCCATCATTCCTACACCTGCTCCTTTAGGAATTAAACTATCCAAACCTCTGGGTAAATCAGAACTCATCATTTGTCCTGCAAGAGCAGGCATAATGTCTGGATTTCTGTCTACGATAGCTTGTATATTCCCAATTCTAGCTCCGTAATTGGTGTTGGAGTTATTTCTAAATATTGATTGTAGTTTTCGTAATGCTTGGTCAGTTTTACCAGTTCTACCTTTATTTAAACTAAAGGTTCTGTCTAGTTCTTGTATTTGTAATGTAGCATCCATGTAATCGCTCATTATTTCTGCGTACACAGGAGCATCTTTATTAATAGCCTCCCTAACAGTTCTTTGTATTGGGTCAAATATAGTTTTATCTTGACTTCCAAATTGCAGGTCATCATTAATGGTATTAATATCTTGCTTTAGTTGGTCAAAATCATCTGGTTTATTTAACCCATTCTTTTTGTATTCATTAATTTTGTCTTTTATTTCTTGCCATCTTTTTAGTCTTTCTGGGTTAGGTTTATTAGTTTTATATTTTACTTTGGAATCATAAAGATTTTGCATAGCCTCGTCTATAAGATTAAAAGAAATACTAGACTCTGTTGTCTTTAATTCAGCCATTTTATCATTGTATGCTTTGTTTTTTTCAATCTTCATATCGTTTAAAATTCTTTTAACTTTATCTACAACATCTGTCGCATAAATTTCTGGCTTATTCATATTATTAATAAATGTTTCATTCTTTGATAGTCCAGATTTCCATGCTTGACTTAAAGTTTCTAACCCAACTTTTGGGCCAATAATATCAAGTGCATTTTTAGTTAGGTCTACACCAAATTTAGCTGTTGTTCCTATTGCTTTTCCTGTAGCCCTAATAGGTGTTTCTAAAATACTTGCTGTTTTTGATAAAACGGGAGATACTTTAGGTATCCTTAACCCTGCACCACCTCTTAATACTGTTGTAATGTCTAACAAAACCATAGCTGGGTCTTCGGCAATAGCTTTTTTAAAACCATCCAAACTACCATATCTTTCTTTGTAAAATTTATTGACTGTATCTGCTGTATTTGTTTGCCTTAATACTCTATCTGTCATTTCCCCTGCATCTATAGCTGATTCAGATGCAAATTTTCTATATCGTTTTGCAGCTGATTTATTCCCATCCACCTCAAACTTTTCTGCTTGTTGCAGATATAAATCTCTTTTTTTAAAAATATTTTCTGCTTCAGATTTAAGTTTTTGATTTTGTTTTTCTATAAATGCTTCTGGTAATGCTTTGTTCGCATACCCACCTATTAAATCAATTATACTACTCATAGTATCAACTGGATTGTAAGCAGCAACAGCCAAATTAGCTGCGGCATTACCTGCAGAAGGTAAAAAGTTTATTGCTCCATATCCAGCACTTTCTAATGGAGAATATTCTTCACTTGGTAACTTTTTCATCCAAGGCTCTACTATTCTTTCTTCATCTTGAGGTGAGTCAGACTTTAAATTTAGTAAATCATTAGCGTTTAGTAAATTGGAATTATTGGTAGTTTCTGCTGTAGCACCATCTGTTGGATATAGTTTTTCTTTGACTAGGTTAGCTTGTGCTTCATTAACATCTATATTTATGTCATAAGGTATTAACTTGCCTGCTTCTTCATCTGATAAAAGTGGTAATCCCATGTTAATATCCTTTTGGTTTATATGCTATTTCGCCTGTTTCCGCCCAAACCATTGTTCCGTCAGCATATTTATAAATTTTCTTGCCATTAAATTCTACTTTTTCACCGTTATATGTTGAAACATCAATTAATGGGCCACGCAACATTTCCTCACTCATTTGATATTTTTTATCTAAACCTCTAACTCCTTGTTTAGTTGCCCTTTGATATAAATCACTACCTGAACTTTCATTAAATTCTCTAGCGGTGCTTATAAGCCTACCTCTTCTAGTTAATGTTGCCTGCAATAAAGCCTCGGATGACATTGTTTTTGAACCAACCATAGATTGAATTAAGAACTCTCTTTCTGTTGGAGTATCCATCCCTTTAGCTCCAATGCCTAGCTCTTTAATAAGAGGAAACACATCAGAATTTAACGCCATGTCTAATATTTCTGTATTTGGAATAGTAGGATTTTTTTCTTTAATGTTTCTAACGGCAGCTTGAAATTTGTCTGCCTCTAGTTTGAAATTAGCAAAAGCTCCAGTATAAACTCCTGCATCTAACCCCATTTTATCTTTAATTAAAGCAGTAACAATACCATCAATTTTAGGGAGATTTTTTCTTGCTCTGGTATGGTCATCTCTTAAAGAAACTAAATCTTTTATTGCCACCTCACTTAAACCTTGGTCTTTTTTGTCGTTTAAAGTAAATGAAAATCCTTTATTTCCACCTATGTCGGTAACATCAAGTTTTCCATCTTTGTTAAATTGATAAATGTATGGATTTCCATTTGCGTCAGCTCTAGGATAAAATCCTTTTTCATATCCTTGATTTTTTTCAAAATTTTGTAATCCAGCTTCAGATAAAACTTGTGATTTGTTGTTTTTTCCTTCTCGAATTATATTACCAGTAGATTTGCTTATAACATCTTTATCTGTGTCTACTGCCATAACTTCATCTGCTTTAGATGTAGCAATACTAGCCTTCATAGCTAAAGCATCTTTTAATTCTAATGCTCCGTTAGCTACTGCATCATCTATAGCTTTCATAGAGTCAAAGCTACCTACCATTTGTTGTTCTAAATTATTATTGTCTAATAAGAAACTTTCTGGGTCTGTCCCTAATAATTGATTGTCTAGTAATGATTGAATAGATGATTGATTAGTATTAAAATTTGGTGAAACAATATTCATTGGGTTTGGAGCATTTCTTGCTCCCATTAAGCTAGAGCCAACACCATAATCTTGTCCTGTTGCATATCCTTGTGAAGCAACATTAACCATTTGGTCTCCATTTACCCTCATATTACCTGTATTATCTTGACCCCATGTAGACAGGAATTTATCTTTTAAGGCCTCTTTATCTTTAGCTCGTTTCATTTCCTGTAATTTAGCGGAAGTCATTGCATTTTGAGTAAGTTGGTCGTAAGGACTTTGAGCTGCTTGTACACCAGCTAATCCAGCTTTTGCTAAATAAGGAAATATACTTCCGTAGCCTTGATTTTTAGGTTGTGCTGCATAGCTTAACCCAGTGTTTAATAGACCTTGAAATATAGACTGTTTATTTGCTTTTTTCAACATATCTGTGTAATCCATGTCGCCTAACAATCCCATTTCTGCCATTTGTTTTAAATTAGCGTTAGGGGATGCTCCAAACATATTCGTATTTTGCGGTACTAAATCTTTTAAGTAATCTAGTGGGTTAAATGCCATAATTTTTCCTTATAATAAACCTAACATTGCTAATTGTTCTGGAGTTAATTCATTTCGTGTCATTGTAGAACCACTTGGTTCTGAAACTGATATATCTAATAATCCATCAGTAGGCTTTTGATATTGTGACTGTAGCATTTCACCATTAGTTACTCTTTGCATAGCTGGGTCTGATTGCCCTAATGCTTGATACCCCATTGCTCCTGCATTTAATTTGTCTGAAAAAGACATACCATCTAAACCTTCAGCTACATAATCATATGCTTTGCCAGCGTATTCTTTGCCTGTATCAAATACATTGCTAACTTCGCTCGGTAACGTAAATGCGTTAGATGCTGAAGCAACATTATTCCCTGCACTCATAAGATTAGAACCAGCGTTTAAAGAGTTTAATCCAGCAGTTGCATCATAACCTCCTGCGCCTAATGATAACGCATCGAAGGCTCCAGGCAATACTGCTCCTCCATATGTTGCTTGTCCTGCCGCATTTGTTGACGCTAATAATGCTGGTGTTGTACCCCCAGCAGTAGTTGCTGCTCCTGTTGCAGCACCTTTGCCACCATCAGCACCCATTGTGCCAGCAGAAAGACCAACACCTGCACCAGTCATTCCACTACCGCCCATCATTTTATCTATAGCATAACCACCAATAGTAGTTGCTATGGGAATTGCAAATTGAAAAGCCATTACTTTCCACCTCCTGAAGTGGTAGTCGTACTGTTAATAGGAGCAGGAGCACCATAGGCTGCACTTAAATAGCTACCTAACTGTTGTTGTGGAGCGTTAGCACCATACTGATACCTGTTAATATCAGAGTCTAGTGCTTGTCTTGAATAGTCCTCTTGTACTTTACCAACATTCATTAATTGTTGTATATCACCGTAATCAGCTTGTGCTAATTGTGGAGCGTTAGCGACTGCTTGGTTTTGAAATCCCCTTTCTTGACCGTAGTTTTGGTATGCTAATTGAGCTCCTTGTCGGCTTAATGCGTCTGCTAGGTTAGTCGTAGCATCTGATTGCATTTGTGCTTGAGCATTTGAGCCATATCTTCCTGCTTGTGATGCAGTGCTATTAAGGTTTTGTGTGGCTTTGTTATATTCTGATATGACTGGCTTTGCTGCTGATGACATCATAGATGAAAAATAAGGATTACCTGCTGATAAATAGTCACCTTGTATAGAGCCTAATTGTTGAGCTTGAGCTGCAGGTAGTAATGGATTTCCACCCAATGCCCTTGACTGAATAGCATCTAATGCAGATGTAGTAGTAGATGACGCAGGAATGTAAGTATCACCAGGATAGTAGTCAGGAGCACCTGCTTCGTATAAGTTTTTCGCTTCATCGAGCCCGTAGCTTATATAGGGTTTTAGCATTGGGTCAATTTCAGATGTAGTTGTTTGTTGTTGCGGACTACCACCTTTGTATTCTCTTAATCCAGTTGTGGCATTGAGAGTCCCAGAACCACCATGAGCCATAAGTAAATTAGATTCCCATTTATTTATATGTGCGAGTTCCGTATCTCCACCATACCCTAAAGACGCAATGTCTTTATAGAGTAGTTTTAATAACCAGATTTTAAAAGCGGTTGGTAAGAATTTCATAGTTGTTCCCTTATTAGTTATTATAATTTTATATCCGAAGTTCCATTAACGTATATTTCTTTTCATATCCGTATAGCCTGTTAAATAACTTAACTATACTTTCGTATTTAGTAGAACCTTGAATACAGTTTCCACCATGATTTTTAACCCAAACTTTAAAATCTTCAAAGCCTGCTTTAGTATTCCTTCCGCCCATATAAGTGATATAAGCTACTCGTTCGTTTGGAAAGTTAATCCATTGCACAGTAAAGGCACAATAGCATTTATCTTCATCCATCAACATCAACAGTTGTTGCTGTCCTTGTATGACTAATAGTTTTAATTGGTCAGCAGTAAACTCTCCATTACCCTTGTCTAATGCTAGCTGTAATAATGGTTCTGCTAGATGCCAATATTGCTGTACATGATTAGTTGGTACAATATATAGTTTCATAATTTATGTCTGCAAGGTAAAGCTATATTTTATCACTTATCCTACGATAATATAATCAAAATCTAGGTCTGTAGATACAACGCTGGTATGTGTAATAACCGCACTACCTTTTGCTTTAGTAGAAACATAAGGTGTCTGTGCTGCTGCGTTTTCCGTAAGCGGTGATAATAAAATTACGCTATCAAAACCTAGTCTTTCATCGGTAATGGTTGTGGTAGTTGTAGAGGCTGTTAGTGTTACTGTACCCACGTTATTAGTCTTTCCGTTCATTGCGTTATTAACTACTTCAGATACATTTCTAGGCTCACCACCCTGATACGGTAAAGTTCTGAACATTACCTATTTCCTTGGGGTTTAAAGTCTACATCTACCGCCATAGCTGTTGTCCAGTTACCAGTAGGTTTTACAGATATTCTATGGTATCTGCCATAACTTCTTAAGTTAGCCCTGCCTTCTGATGTAGTAGTAACATCATCACTAAATATAACGACATCATCTAATTCTCTGCGACTAGCAACTGCAACATCTGCACTACCATTATCTATCTGTGGTCGGGCTAATGTTACGACACTGTTGTATCCTGACTCCACATCTGATGTAATAATCTCTGGTGATATTGGTAAGCCAGTAAAAATTGCAATCTTATCAGTGATGACTCCAGAAAATAAAATCTTGCCACCAACAAACAGTCTTGAGTCTAGTGAAGCAACTAATGTGTCTAGTGTTGTGGTTGCTGTGACTGCTGCTGCCATATCGGTAGCTGTTCCTGTTCCAGCACCTGCGCCTGTTGCAGTAAAGGTTAAACCTACAGTATTTGCTGTTGCACCGATAAGAGTAAAGTCGGTTGTTGCACCGCCAATACCGTCATTAAGCGTGACAATAGTATAAGATTTACCAGAAACTGTTGCTGTTGCTGCTACATCAGATTCGCTAGTAATGCCTTCTAGTGTTGTTCCTGTGGTTGCAATAGTTCCTACAACATCTGAAACAGTGCTTCCTCTTGTCCATTTCTGGAGTTGCCAGTTATAGATAAGTAAACTTCTTGTTCCAGCATTGTTAGCATAGTTCCATACCACTAAATTTTTAATAGGGTCAACAGCAACACTCATAGTATTAATACTTGCTAGAAGGACATCATCAAAAAACCACCTATCTACTTTCTCCAAGCCTATAGGAGTGATAGTTTGTCCGTCTGTTGAATACCATCCATCATCAGAGAGAAAGAAGCTTACAGAGCCATACTGTGCCACTGAATTGCCTTCTAAACAGCCTAGCCCTCTTGATATAGTATCAAACTGGAAGAATAAAGGTGAGCCTACATAGGAAGCTCGTAATACAGCCCTTTGTAAGAATACTAACCCAAACTCACCGCCTGTAATAGCTTGTACGTTTCCGCCATCGGCTATAATTTGATAATCTGATTGAGAAGTAGTACCGCTAGTCCAATCTGTTTCATCGTTAATATCTGACCATTGCACCTTGTTAGTATCTGTACCACCTGCAAGATTTCCTGCGAATACAAAATCCCTCACAATAGCAATGTCTTTAGCTATAGGAGCAGCAGCTGCAACATCTGCGAATACAGTTGACACACCTACTGTCCATGCTTGTATCTTTTCAGAGTTATTAGTTGCTAATACTACCTTACCAAATTGCTCAAATTTCCATATACCAGTTCCACCATATCCGCCAGCTTTAGATACATCTGCTAAAGCGAGAGTGGTATTGTTTAGATTAAATAACTTGGTTGCTCCGCCAGCAAATACCGCAACATCATCACCATATCTGGCAACGAATACCGAGTTTAAGTTTTCACTAGCAGCACCAGAATAATTTTCAGCACTAGTGAATGGAGCATATCCAACAGATACTGGATAGACATTTTTAGCATCAATAATAGAGCCAGCGTTAGATGGTTGGTCAGGCAACCAATCTGTAAATTGTAATCTTTTTGTTGGCATATTATCTCTTTATTGTTAAATAGTTAATTGCTGATTGCAATATTGAAATATTATCTTTTGCTTTGCCTAATAAAATATTACAAGCCGAACATAATAATCCACGAACTTTATTTGTATTATGACAATGGTCAACAGCTAAACGGTTTCCTGAACCTTTTTCACAATTTTCTACATTTTCGCCACATATTTCACAACAATGATTTTGCATTAATAATAAATCATCATAGTCTTGCAAGCTAATATTATATTTTTGTGATAAATGAGCTTTTCTTGCTGATATTTTACCTTGATTAGATTGCTGCCATTTTTTAAAACATAATTTGCACATTGACTGAACTCCTTGCTTACTTCTATTTTCTTTATAAAATTCAGTTTTTGGCTTTTCAATATTGCATTTAGAACATATTTTCATTTTTATGTTTTTTGGATATAACAAAGAGCATAGTATGGAGGTAAGTTAGCATTAGTACCACTAACACCAAAGTCGCTATTAGCTACTGTAACTCCTGTTGTTGCAGATGCAGTTGACTTATTGACTGCTCCACCAAAGGCTGTACCACCATAACCACCACCTGCACTAAAACCTAGTGTCCCAGAGTAGGCTATTCCATGTAGATGACCAGGGTCCGTTACCGTTGCAGTATGTGAATGAGAGACAACTACAGCAGTTGCACTACCGCCAGTCGCATCTACTGCATAAGTAGAGCCTGCTCCTACAACAAACCTATCTCGTAAATCGGGTGTTGAGCTTGTTCCGTTACATAGCAACCATCCAGCAGGGATGGAGGCTGTAGAGCCAGACCATAACATAATCATACCGCTTACAAAGGTAGTTAATGTAGACCATGTTGGCGTTACCCCACTACCAGCAGATGTTAAGTATTGTCCTGAAGTTCCTGATGCAGCATCTAGTGTTAAATTACCTGTTACTGCCAGCGTTCCTGAAGATGTTAATGTTCCAGCATTAGTGAAGCTATCAAGACTAGAGCCGTCCTGAAATTTCTTAACTTGCGACATGAGCTCTCTGCCCATATTATTGAGGGTTGAGGGCGGACATCCTTCATTTATATTGATACCATTTATATCAGTATTTGATGCAGCGGTTGCTGACCATTCACTTACTTTAGTTCTGCTCATAATTTATCCTGTTGAAGTTTATTAATATTACCCAATACGCAACCAAATGTTAGAGCCTACAGGAACATCCGTCCAATTATTACCTTGAATGTGTCCGTCAGCTATTAAATCACCTGTGCCTGAAATTGCACTAGATGCTGAATAAGTTACTGAAGTATTAGCGTGTAAATCAGCAGTACCTGTAATACTTGCTTCACCTGTCGCTGTAAATCCACCTATTGCTACTAGATTACCAGTACCAGATATAACACCTCTTCCGTAAACAAATTGCCCATATGATGTGGCAGTAACAGTAGCGGAGCCAGTTATAGAGGCTACTCCACTAAACGTATTTGCTAATGAACTATAGGTGTCTTCTGAAAATGCTGTTATACCAAACATCTATTATCCTTAAAGTTATTTATTACAGGTACAAGGTTTGCATTTACATTCTTTACATTTACACATAATACCTTCCTCTTTGATTGTCATTACAGAGCCTCCACATCTACACCACTAAACCATTTCTTTGGCATAGGAATCACTTGGTTCTCTACATCATCAGGAAAGGCTACATATATATGCGTATCCCCTAATCTAGTATTCCAGCATCCTGTATGCGTATTACCATTCTCTGTAGCAATCACTTCGTAAGGCATGTTAAGTAATACTGGGAATGAACAAGACTTCTCTGTTAGCGTTACTGTGCCTACATCTGTTGTCATTACCATAATATCAGGAAGGTCTGTTTCTGCTGATACCTGTGTGTAACTAAAGGCAAAGAGTAGCGTTACTGCTAATAACGTTTTAGTTAGATACCCCATGACTGGGTTCCCATAACTTCTATAAGTGCTACAACATCCACACTTGCTGTAATTGCAGTTTCTAATCTCTCTGATTCTGCTACTACTACTGCTCTTTGTAATACAACATCTGCAGGAATAGCTACTTCTCTTTCTACCTTACGAGTAATATACCAATCTGTCTGGTTTAACAGACTACCTGCTGTACTCTTTACTTGTTGTATCATCTGATACTTAAGACCACGTGTTACTTCTTGGACTAGTGGTTGCTTATTCACCATAAATGGTTTTTCTGGGTTAGAGTTATCTAGCTCTTGTTCCCATACTGCGTTACCATCTTTATCTACAACTAGGACATCCTCCATTTCTTTAGGATTATCTAGTTCACCATTCCAGTAATATCTATCATCATGTCTTACTGGGTCTGCTTCCCATGTAATACCTAGTCTGTCTTTATCTTCTTGTGTTGCTAGTCGTAACCAGTTTCTTGGATACTGTATCTCGTTATGTGTAAATCCCCTGTCTACAGGGAGTGTTTCATTATTTAATTTAAAAGCCATTTCTTGTTACCTCGCTAAAGAATGTTGTAAATATTGTATTGCTTTTTTCATACCTTCTATGTTGTCACCAAAAGAACCTAATCCATTATTACAGTTATTACATAGAACTCCTCGTACTTTTCCTGTTGAATGACAATGGTCTATAGCCAGTCTTCTTCCGTCAGGCTCTTCAGTTCTACTACAAATGGCACAACCATTATTTTGTTGCATTAACATATCATCATATTGTTTTTGAGTAATTCCATACTTCCTTCTAATATGAGCATCATTCTTTTCTAATCCAACATAATTGGGTGGCTTATATTCTGAACACTTTTGATATTTCATTCCTTGCTTAAGATGTTTAGCATTTCGTAAATGTATTTCATTACAATCTATACACTTCACTTTATATAATATTGCTCCATTCTTTTCACGTCTTTCTGACAAACCTATAACTACCCCAAGTATGCCATTGTAGCTTCTGTATAACTGTGCTGATGGTCTTTGTTTAGTTTGCATCAGCGAGCCAAGCTATTCTTGAATGGATTGCTTGCAAATGCCATGTAAATCCAAGTTGTACCTGATGAGTTATGTACTGCTGTACTTCTCATTTTAAAACCATTAGAAAGAAAATCAGCAACAGTATAAGTTGAACTTTCTGCATTAGAAGAATCAGAAAGAACGTAGGGTTCAACAACATTATATCCATCTCGTTTACTATCTATCATTACCCAAGAAGAAACTCCTGTTCCTTTTATTAGAATAAAAGCTGGTCTAAATCCTGTGTATATAAATGGACCATCAGCAGAGCCATTACCTGTATAGCTACCAATCTTACTATAACCTTCTACATCTGCAAAACAGTAGGCAACTATTCCATCTCCGCTTCCATTAACATCATTGTTACCAGAAATATTTAAAACAGTGCTGGAGGGCGGGGTATCCCCACTATCCCCTTTAGCACTTGTAGTGTTTAAAAATAAATAATCTAAACTTCCATCTACTGCTGTTGTTTGAACTATCCAGTTATTACCAGCATCTGTTCTCTGTTTAACTATATATAACTTTGGTACAACTCCTAATCCGTGACCTACACTTCCTGCCACTCCTGTTCCAGTATAAGTCACCACACTAAACCCTGCTGTAGTATTAGCACTTACTGTAGATGTTATAGAGCCATCTGTGTTAGATACTCCTGTACCCCCTGCTTTCCAGTTCCATGCTGCAAAAGTAGTTCCGCTATAATTAGCATCTCCTGTACCAGAGCCATCATCAGCACCTAATGTAAAACCAGTTGAAGTAAAACCTGTTAATTTTATAGTTGAAGAGGCTTCTGCACTAGTTAAATTAGAAAATAACTGTTTGTTTCCCCCTCTAACTGAATCATTTAAAATATGTGTTCCAGTAGTACTTCTACTTTTTAACCATACAAAATCTGGACCAAATTTAATAGCTTCTCCAGTTTCTACACCACCTGAATCAGTAATAGTATTATTAATACTTCTAGCTGCACCACTTCCTGTATATAATGCTGTTACAAAATGCTCACTACCATTTACAATATTACTATCAGGTAGGTTAAATGTGTTTAGTTTTTTAAATCCTGATGGTGGTGTATAAGCAAAAGGTCTTTGACCAAAGTTAATATAAAAACCATCACCACTATTATACATAGAACAGGCTGCTACATACTCTCCAGTAATACCTGTTGCAGCAGTACCTTGACTTACATTATTATTATAAAACACCAATGTTCCTGCATCTAAATCTAGTGCAACTCCAATAATATCATTTGCTACAACTCTATCACCATAAGCAGAAACTGAACCTTCCACTTGTTTTCTTCCATCTTGGAGGTATGCTATAGACCCTGAACTTCCTATTCCACCTGTATTACTAAAAGAAGGAATAGATATACCTGTACTAGCAGCATCGTTTGCTCCAACAGAATTCCATAATACTTCCCAGTAAACTTTTCCTGATGAAGCTGCTATTGTGCCAAATAAAGTTCTACCTGCATTAGTGCTTTTAGACACTAATAAATTAGCTTGAGTAATACTTAAATCAGAGCTAACATTCAGGGGATTTAATGTAGCAAAGTTACTAGTATCCTCATCTGTTAGTGTAGGTACATCTGACATGATGTCATAAGTAGTTAGAGTAGAATCACTGGTGCTAAAATTATTCTCTGTCCAGTCATTACCATTACCAGAGTTATCTGTTCCTCTACCTTTTAAATAGAATCCATTAGTACCATAGGTACCTGCATATTCTATAGGTTGCCATGAACCTGTAGTTGCGTTAGTTTCACCAAAGTCTGCTGGTGTTAATGCTTGTCCATCTACAAAGTTTACTTCTGATAAATAACCATCATAGTAAGTTGCTGTTTTTCTTCTTCCTATACTGTGTATAGCACTAGCATTAATGTCATATTGCCCATCAAGAGCAGGAAAACCTGAGTAACTAGGACGAGCTACAAGAATCTGTTGCTCACCATTAATATACAATTTGACTCTATTTGTTGATGTAGACTCAGTCGTATCAAAAACAAGAGTTATGTGATACCAAGCAGAATAATCTCTGTACAAGGCTGTAGTATTTACTCCCCAACCCGATGAAGCACCGTTATATTCAATTAAAGAAAGAAAACCACCACTTTCTTTCATAAACTGTACAAAGTAATTTCCACTTGAGTTAGTTTCTGCTGAAAACAGCACTCCAGTTGTTATATTACCTAACTTAACCCACCCACTCCAAGTCCAAGTTTTACGGTCTCCAGCACTTCCTGGAGTTCTATTTAAGTAAGCAGAAGCACTTGAACGAAAGCGTAAGCTATTGTCTAGGGTATAGCCACCACTAGTCTGTCCAGAAGCACCACCTAACTGATTGTTATTTAATATAGCCATATTAGCTGTATGCCAGAGTAACAACAGCTTGTATAGAAGTAGCTGTCCTTACGACATAATCAATTCTATCTACTGCTGAAGCAGTTGTTGTTAGTACAGGAGCTGTTGCTGCAATGAAGTCCCAGTAAGAACCATAAGCTAATGTTCTGCTACCTGTGCCATCTTGTGTTACAAAGATTGAACCTACTTGACCTACGGTTATATTTGTTGGATTAGCTAATGTTCTATTACCACCAAGAGTAACTGAATAGTTATTAGTGTCATTCATGTCTGGAGTAATAGTAGCTCCATCTACTAATGCAGTGATTGCACCACGTTGAGCTGTTGTAAATGTCTGAACAACATCGGTCTTTGCTGTATCCGCATCATAAGCCTGCACTGTTACCCATGTCATTGAACCATCAGCATCCGAGGTTAACGCCTGACCTGATGTTCCATCACCTGTTACATTTAATTTAGTCGCATTAACAGAGTCATCTGCCATTTTGGCTGTTGTTACATTAGCATCTAATATTTTAACCGTAGTAACAGAATCTGTAGCTAACTTTCCTGCTGTAACATTAGAGTCTAATATTTTAGCAGTAGTAACTTTATCTGCTCCTATTGTTAATGCTGTTGCTCCTGTTACATCTCCAGTATGAGTAGCATTAGTTACTTTAGCTGTGTTATCTGAAATTGCTGTATTAATAGCATCCGCTAGTTTATCGGCTGTAACTGCATCATCAACAATGTTTGCAGTAGCTACTACGTTGGCATCATTAATCACTGTGCCATTTAATGTCACCGCTTTTTCGGCAGGATAGGTACAAAATACATCACTTGTTCCTGACAATGTAATTGCTGAACCACTATTACTGGATTCAAGTATGGTAGTTCTGGATAAAGTTGTGCCTGATGAAGTGTAAGTACCTAGACCTACTTCCCAGTTATTACCACTAACAATAGCGTAATAGGTAGTGCTAGCATCACCAATAACAGAGAAGGATTGAAAGCCATCCTCTGCTCCAGCTAATGTAACCGTACCTGTGCCAGTAGTGGTGGTCGTTTCCTTTACCCTATCCTTTACTATAAGAGCCATGTGTTATTCCTCTATGCTAATGTTACTGTTAGGTTGCCTGTAACTATCTTGAAAATATCCCCAGAGTCAATAGTTTTAGATGCGTCTAATGCAGAATGATAAAGCATGTTACCACCTGATACTGCATCCCAAATACCAATCCATCCTACTGTTCCCCAACTAGCTGTTGCTGTAGGAAATGTGGCGTCTGCGTTTGAAGCTAAAGCACCAGATGTACCAGATGCAACGCCAAAGGAAGATGCTACTCGTGCGTAAGAACCGCCAGTAACTTCTGTGCCTGTTCCTGCATCTGTAGGGTCTGCTGTGTGTAAAGAAATGTATGGGTTATTCATACCTGCCCATGCTGTTCCGTTTAGACTTAAATTTAATAAAGTCACTTCCAAAAAGTCTGACATATCTGCCATGATAAATTACCTCGTAGTTAAAGTTATTGACATTGGATGAGCAGGGAATTCCCCCTCATCATCTGATTTAGTTAATGAATTAAGACCTCTGTCATACATTGCTGCCCAAGTATTAATCCTCTCATCATTCATTAAGAATGGCTCTGCTTCACCAAGTGCTGCATAAAGCAGTAAATCAGGTGTATTTGCTAACCAAAGGTTTGATGAAACAGTTGAGCTCATGTATTCAGGTTTGTAGTAATACAACATCTGCAATTCATAAGCTGCGTCTGGTATAGGAGCGAATCTGAACTCACTACCTAGTGCGGTATAAAATACTGGTTGTCCATTAGATGTTGCTCTGGTATTTCTATAAAAGTTACTAGGTGATTGAAAGTTTATTGTGCCTATTGGGTCTGTACCAGATAGGTGTAAATCTCTCATTGCTAGAAAGTCTGATGGAATCTCTACAGTAGCGTCGGCTGCAACGGTATTGGTAGTAACAACCTTTAGCATCTGCCTAATACGCAAATCTCTGCTTAATCTATCTTCAGCGAGTCTAATGAACTCTGGGATAGTTGTCGTTAAATCACTACGAGCTAAATAACTAGCTATGGTAGCTTGCAGTGTTGTATAGTCCGTAAAAAATGCCATTTATACTTTTCCTGGTTTTGTTCTAAAGAATCTGTTGTCTGGATGATTCAAGAAAGCCTTAAACCTTTTTAGGTCTAATACTTGAAATCCTTGCATAATTTGTTTTTTGTTTAAGTCATCAATGACTGTCATAGGTATAGATGCTACTTTGTTGTCAAACATATCATTACCCCATTTAGTATTGGCGGTAATCATATCTTCTTTGTTTGAGTCTACAATAGCGGTACAGTCTTGGTATGTTTCTATAACATAACCATTGTCGGTATCATGTTTTGTCTGATGCCTATATGTAATTGGTTTATTTAACTCTTCTTCTAATGTGTTATCCATAAGTATCCTTAAAAGATATGCCCACCGAAGTGGGCTATATCAACACTTAAATTAAGCGTTCAAATCAGCAACAATTGCATGTGCTGCTTCGTTATTAACTTGCAGAGTTACCTCTGTAAGCATTTGATGTTTTTCAGCATCACCAGTTTTAGCAAGAAGCGTAGACTGGAATGGTCTTAATGTAGCTAGAGCTAACATAGTAGGGTCAAGAATTAACGCTTGTTCCCCATTGTTAGAAGCGTAATCAGAAGTCATGAATCTTTCTGGAATTACTGAAAGCATACCGAAGTCTGAAAGATACACATCTGCTGCACCAACAATAGCTGCTGCTTTAGTGCTTTTACCAACGTTGTCAGTCCAAACACGATTAGCTGCAATACCAGTAAAGCCTGATACTTTAACTTTCTGGTTAGGTGGAACAACCAACATAGTTGGAGTACCGCCAGCATTAAACGCTGCTTTCATTGCTGCTTTAAGAGATGCTTCTGTAAACGCTGCTGTAGTACCAGTTGAAGTTGCAGTTCTAATTGCAGAACCTGGAGGTGATGCAGGAGCAGCTGGAGAACCTGTACCAACTGAAGTCCAGTTAGTTCTAATCCAAGTTTGTAAAGAAGCCATTTTAGGTGCTGTATCTGCTGCACTTGTTACAGGTGCTACGTTACCAAGAATAGCGTACTCAATATCTCGTTTAAGTTCTTGTCCTGCTTTAGCTAATTGATAAGCTGTTTCTGTCTTACGACCTGCTGTGTCAACGCTATCAAGAGTGCCAGTAATGTTTACTGTCTTACCTAGAATTTGAGTTCTGTTAGTAGCTCTAACTGTAGCGACTGCGGTAAATGCTGCTGCATCCGCACCCTCTACTAATGCTGTGTTAGCTGCTGCTCCTAGTGTATCTGTTTGCCACTCATGTAGAGTAGCTGTTGCTTTAGTTTTACCAATTGAAGAAACTACTGGAGTTTCTGTTGGAGCGATGTTGTAAATCGTGTTGGATAAATCCTCACGCATACCAACCGCACTGTACGTCTTAAATGAAGCCATTGTTATTTTTCCTTAAATGAATTTTTCAAATAAAGCTGCTGCATCCCTAGCATCGCCAGTTCGCAGTAACCTCTGTTGTTGTTTTTTAGTTCTGTCTGTCACAGTCTGATTTACTTTAGCTCCACCCTTTATTGTTTTGGGAGCATTAGCTACTTTCTTCTTAACGCCAGCTTTACCTGCCATTAATTTGTCGTATTGTGCAGCTTTGTGTAAGACTAGAACATGCCGTGAATCATAGACTTGAGATAATTCTTCATCTGTGAAACCAAGCTTTTTTCCATAGTTACGAATCTCATTACGAGTTTGTTCGCCTTTGACTTTATCTGAAAACTCTGGCAAGGATTGCGTTAATTTTTCTGCTTCTGCAGCTACATACTTTTGCATTTGTGCTGCCCTATCCGATTGTTGCTGTTGAGCAATGCGGTTTTGTTCAGCATGCACCTGTTGTAACTGTTCTTTTTTCTCGGTCATCTCTGCGACCTTAACTGCGTATCCTATTGGGTCGTTCTCTTTCATGCCTGCTAAATCTTCTTGGCTATCGTTACTACCAACCAAAAATTGTTCTACTGCTTGCAAGCGTTGTGAATAGTCATCCCTAACTTGTCGAGCTTCAATAATAGCTTTAGCTTCTTGGTCAATGACCTTACGCTGTTCGGCTATTTCTTGAGTCTTCTTTGTATAATCAGAGCCCAGTTGATAGGATTTCTTAAGTTCATCAAGGGTAACTTCTTTTTCTTCACCAGCAGCCTTCACTGTGAAAGTTTGTTCTTCCTCAACTTCTTCTTCATCTTCAACTTCGGAGTCATCTTCATCTTCCACTTCGTCATCAGCTTCATCGGCTTCTAACTCTGCTTCATCTTCAGTTTCCTCTACCTCTACTTCTTCTGTATCTTCTTCCTGTTCAGTTGGTTGCTCGTTAGAGTCCTCTGGGGTGGATAACATACCTTCAAAAGCAGATGCTGCATCTTCTAATGTAATAGGGCTGTCTTGTCCACTTCCAACTTCTGGAGTCGTGGTTTCTTCACTCATTGTATTTCCTTAATTACCAGCTAGGCGTGGCATACCATATAATCAAAAGATTATAATATCGTCCATGATTTATCCTTAATCTTGTCGCTGTCGACTACAGATTGAAGTCTAGTCATCATGCTATCTATTGCTTTAATCCTGTTGTAAGCTCTTTCTCTTGCTTCCGTATCTTCAGGGTTAGAGTTCTTTATGTCGTTAAAACATTCTTGGGTCATATCATCTAGTTCGTTGATAAAGGACTCGGTGTTTAGTACGCTCCGTATTTCTGCTTTTCTATCCAATTAAATCCCCTGTTGGGACAAGTTATTAATCTTATCTAAAGCGTTGATTAGTTCTTTGGATTGTGCAAGGTCAGATTTCTTATTATCATTCTGTGCTTTTTGCATAAGCTCCATTTCTTTGATAGCCATCTCTGCTTCAAACTGTGCTTGTTTCTGTTGTAGCTCAAGCATTTCTTTCTGGATTTTTAATTCCAACTGTTGTTTGTCTAATTCAAGTTGAGCCATCTTGGCCTGCATTTGCATTTCAGCTTTCTCTTTCTCTACCTGTGCCAGTATTTTAGCTGCTTCGGTATTAGGGTCAGTCTGTGGTTGCTCTGCTTGTTGTTGAGCCAACTGCTCTGATTCTTCGTCAGTAATATCTTTTAGGAATCCAGACTCATCTTTAAATCCAGCCATGTTGACAAATTTAGCGAGGGTATCTCGGTATTGTTTAATGCTGACTAATGGGTTGCCTAGTCCGTACTGGGTTAGCATCTGCTCTTGCTTATCAAGAATCATTTGCATAACACTTAACTGTTCGCCTTTAGAGCCAGTGCCTAGTCCTACGTTAACAGTGACATTGTATTGATTGCTCCACTCTCTGGGATTCATGGGTACATAACTATTATTAACTTTAATGATTCTTTCTTTATCTTGGTATTTACATACGAGTTGCAAGATGCCTTTGAATAAAGAGGTAACGCCAGTGTCTGCAAAGATACGAGCTATCAATTCTATTTTACCGCCTGCTGCACTTGACATAGCTGCGACTGCGGTTGCTGTTACATTCTGTAGTATGTTTGGGTCTAATCCTTGTGATGCTTCGCTTACGCCAGTTCTTTTAGCCTGTACAGTATCTAAATACTCAAGCATAGGGAATGATTGTCCAGCGCTGGATTGAACAGATAATGGTACTAACGCATTAGGGTTCTTAATTCTAATGACACCGCCTGCTGTGGATGTTAGTAAGTCATCAAGATTTACTTGACCTTCTACTGCGCCTACACGGTAGTTGTTAGTGAGATATAAGTTATCTAGCATCTGTCTAGTGATAGTCGACTTGATGAGTTGTATGTCCATTGTCCTGTCGGCTAATGATTCACCAAAGAACTTATGTGGGATAGGGAATGGGCAAACACTATGGAATGGAACGTAGTCACATTCTTCATGTGATAGCACTTGGTTGTCTGCATAACAAACTCTGTGAAGTGATGCTATACCTTCGTTATCCAAATCTGCCTTAACATAACACTCGTAATACTCTACCAACTCCTGACTTTCGTCACCAGAGTTATTAGTATTGAAAGGCTCTTCGCCTGCTTGGTATCTTGCTACTCTTTCTGGAGTAAAGTCTAACGTATCACCAATAGACAATCCCGCAACCGTTTCTTTGTCATAACCCATTGCGACTAAATCACTGCGAGTGACTAAACTTCTTTGTGCAACAAATGTAGCGTCTGCTATGGTAGTGGCACGTTTATCTATCAGGAACTCTTCTGGAGCAACTGACTCTATTTTAACTTTAGATGAATCGACAGTACGTTTACATTTAATGTTGTAGTAAGTATTAACAATAGGTGGTACTTCTACCATCAAAGGCATACCCATCTCATCAACCATAGGTTGTCCAGACATAGGGTCTAGGGGTGGCTGACCAGTGGATGGGTCTATAATAGGTTCTGGTTCTTGTTCTATGACTTCCTCTACTATTTCCTGCGATACTATTTCTACTTCATCGTCCTGCATAATGAGTGCAAGCTCATCTTCTGTTAGGTTGTTATACTTTTCTTTGGTAACGTCTTTCTTGTCATCCCAGTATGCTTTGAGTACGCCGACCTTTTGACAGAGCCCATCCCAGAACATATCGTGTAGTAAAGCGAATCCGTTATTGTCTTTATAGAATATGTGATTGACATACTGCGTTGCCTGTTCGGCTAACTCTGCATCACCATCGTTGACTGGTTCAAACACTACTGCGTTCTTTGATTGAGTGAATACTTTGATTAGTTGTGGTAAAGCTCCATCGACAGCCTCTGCTACTTCTGCAGTTACTATCTGGCTACGGCCTTCAACCTCATTACCATAAGGCTCTCTCATGTAATACTCAAGGCTTCTTTGGCGACCTAGTGATGTTTCGGTAGAGATAAATCCTAGAGAGTCATCAATGTATGAGCCAATAATATTAACAAGCTCCCTACTCTCATCTGAATTTACATCCATCTTCTTTTTGTCATATGCCATTTATACTATCCATTGTGAATTTATTTTTAGAGGTTTGTCCCATCCATCATCTGTTTCGTTTAATCCAATTGCCAAGTATCTGAATGAATCAGCAGCATGGCTGGTAAAATCATGCAGAGGCTTATCAAAGAACACATCTCTTTTCTCGTCATATGTTCTGCGGTAGTTTCTTAATAGGTCAACTGCGTCTTTTACTTTAGTATGAAACCAACAGCGTGGTAGCATCCTTCTAACAGCCTGTATGCCATCATCGATACCCAGCTTTGGCACAACCCTACAATTCAATCCTGCCTCCTGTAATACTTCTAGTCTGGACTTACCTGTCCCTAATTCTCTTACTTGTATGTCGTGTGGTAGCAACTGCTCTGCTGTGTCGTATCGGTTATCTCTTAACCAGTTGACGTAATGGTCAAGTCCTTGTCCGTGGTCTTCCATGTAATCTATAATGTGTAACTCTTGTCCTGCAACTTGGCAGACCCATATAG
>Ga0222711_1000166_pt1 | contig 21932 bp, 14 predicted proteins | sample AntAcemetage1699_FD_179814 | JGI IMG/M metagenome (GOLD analysis project Ga0222711, IMG submission 179814) | Saline water microbial communities from Ace Lake, Antarctica - #1699 | ecosystem: Environmental > Aquatic > Non-marine Saline and Alkaline > Saline | place: Antarctica: Ace Lake...
CAATGGAAAAAATGTTCAAGATATATGTAATTATTCTGAAAAATATAACACAGGAATAATGATTCACAATAGAATAAATGGAAATCGAGTAAAGATTCCAAACGTATCATATGAACGTGTAAAGGACATTAGAGGAAACAATCCAAATATTCACTATCATTATCTCAGTTTATTCGAAACAGGAAAGGTAAATGAATTCTTATTCGAATTCCCAATGTACAAACGATTGTTCTATCAATTCTATAGACAATCGTATGACTTGATTAAGGAAATTCACAATGCATATGTTTCGTATTACGTTAAGAAAATGGGTAAATCCATTCGCATTAGCAAATCTATATTCACACACATTTATAATTTACACAATACATATTATATTCCGACAATTGACAGTGGACATCCTACTATAGTTACGCGCGATATCGTATCTAAGTATTACAATGCAATGACCCCAAAAGAGAAACTATATCATGTGAGTTATAAGACACGAGAGTATGCAAACACACTCAAACACAGTAACAATAATAAAGGTAATGACGTCGCATCCGCATCTTGTTAAATACACAATACACAATACACAATACACAATACACAATAGACAATACACAATAGATGATAAAAAATACACAATAAACAATAGATGATAAAAAATACACAATACACAATACACAATAAACAATAATTTAAAAATGGTTGTTCTTGAACAACTATTTTTTTCTACAATCAACACACAAATTATACGTCCTTGTTGCGTATATAAAACATTTTAATAACATCTAATTATCTGATAATATTGCTTAATCTTATATAGAAAAGAGTGTCATATATATTATTCTTAGGTTTGGGCCTGTTTGTAACTAATATAGTATCCTATATTATAATATATTAGTATTTTTTTTGTTCCGTATTACTTCTGATGTATATTGAATTACACCGACTAAAAAGAAAAATGAGACAAGATTATCTTAAAAAATAAAAATTATCGGTCATTTCTCCTTCTTTATTTGATAAAATGAATTATCAAATCAGTGGTGTAAAAGCACCTTTTTTCATAGGCATTAGACTACATTTGACGACCTCTTCCTTTTTTTCTTCGTTATAAGGTTTCGGTGGTTGGTCTATTCTTTCAAATTTGTATTCTCTACTGTATTTCATCGGTCGTTTTCCTGTCTTCTTGTAGTAGTCGAATACATATTGGATGTTCCTACATCCGTTCTTATCACGATTGATACACCCTTTCCTATTGTTTTCCATTTGATATGTTAGGATTGAGTGGATTTTTCTGTCTTCGCCTTTCTTATCCGGCAAATACAGATTTTTACAAAGGTCTTTTGTTTTGTAGGATATACACGATGTTCTAAACTCATCTATGTTATACACTTTGAAACGCTCCTTTAATTTTCTTTTCAGTGATAAGTTTGGTGTGGAAATAAAGTGTCGCATCTGCTTTCCTATACTCCAATCACCTATGATAATGGTGTGGTCTTTACTATACTTATTTTCAATCATATTCAGCATATTATCTTCACTTCGCTTCTTATTTATGTAAGCATACCATTTGTATTTACGAAAATGAAGGTCCTTGTATAGTGGAACTACAATATCATTCACTTCCAGTTTCTTTGCTATGTATTCTTTGAACTTATCCAGATTACAACTTTTGGAATTGAAAGTATTGAGTGTTTGTTCTACTTCTGTAATATGTGTTTTGTCTTTGTGATTTTTCAGTAAGCGTTGGTATTTTAACCGTTTTGTTTCTTTGATACGCATACCATTTGTATAAGAGCAAAACTGTCCTTTATCGTCCATCATAGAAAATAGATTGCGCTTTCCGGGATCAACGAAAATATGTTTTCCTTTTAACGCTTCCATAGGTAATTCATCAATATAAGGAAATTCTGGTAAGTCTTCAGTAGTTTCTTTTTTATTCGGTGGATTTTCCTTGCGTTGTTTTCGTAATAATTTTGAAAGTTCTGTTTGTTGCGTTTTCTTATCTTCTTTTCGTTGTTCTTTTTCTTCTGCGGTAAGACCTTGTAATGCTCGTTTTCCTTGCTTCTTCTTTTCTTTTTTTGCTCGTTCTTCCTCCAAATAATCTTTATGAAGAAAGCGTAATGAAGTAGCGTATCCATCAGTAATAATGGTATAATCAAACTCGTATCTTTTTCGTGTTTGCTTCACATCCCATAAAGCATCCCAGATAAACTCCTTGTTGTCCTCTAAACAATTATTTAGATTTCCAGAAGTCGCATTCATTACCTTACCATCTTTTTCAGGAAACTTACATATTTTCATTAGTTTCTCATCACGCTTCGTATCCACAAATAATTCCACCATCGCCTTTGTATCTATTTGAATATGTCTTGGAATAGCGTTGGTTTGGATTGGAAAAAACTGAAATGCTTTTGCTTCTAATGTTTCCAGTTCTAAACACATAAAAATCATATGTTTTAGATATTTGTATGGTTCGCAACACACATCGTAATAATAACTTGTATCATATTCCTCTGGAACTATTTTGTAGCGGTTTTCCTTTATCCAGATATGGTATTTTTCATCACATAACAAAGTGTTATTCAATATATCATTCTTCACTATACGAAGTTCTTTGAAGAGTTGTTTTTTGAATACTTTATTGGTGATTTCCTCCTTGTAAATAGACTTGAAATAAGAGTTGATGAACCGATTTACATAATCAAAAAAGTGTATTTTGATGTTATTTGTAATGGAAGTAATCATCGTAGTCGCATAATAATCTAATACAGCAGATAAGTTCTTACCATCTTCCAATTCAAAATCATATAAGGTTTGAAACTCGTTGAATAAAATAAGATTGTTTCCCTTTGGTTTTGGTCCAGACGAAGGTTTCAAAACAGATTTCATCGCCATAGAAATAGTATCTTCGGTAAGTTCAGGAATAGTAAGGTTATTATGGTATTTTTCCAGAACCCATAATCGTAATAACATATATGATTTAGAAGTGATTGCGTTTGCTCGTGAAATAGCGTTTTGTAAAATATCCATATTTCGTTCAGCAATCTTACTATCGCCGTGTAAAATAGCAATGATAGGAACTTTCAAGCACCTATACTTTTCAGGGTGTTCTACTGATTTCTTCTTTTTCACCATCTTATATACTTACTAAATATTTTATTTTTAAATACATTTTAATTAAATGTATTTAATTATTCCTAAATATTCTCATCTGTTTCAGTATTTTTAGTTTGTAGTTTTTCTTTCCGTTTTAAATATGCTCGTCTTCTATACTCTTTTAACTTGTCTGGATTTTCAGTCTTAAGTTTGGTTAGATTTATACTCCCGTTTTGTTTTATAATTTCTTTATTTTTCTCGTAATATTTATGATGACCTTTACCATTTGTATATTTTTTTAATCGTTCTTCCAGTTCAGTATTATTATATTTTAGCATTTCAATCTCATTTTTTAATGTTTCATTTTCAGTTTTCAAATCCATATTTTCCATAATTATATACTAATATATAGTTAGTTTTAAATATTTTATACATAATTATTATGTCGCATCATAGTGAAGATTATAAGGAAACTGTGGTAAAACATTATTTAGAGGGTAAAGATGATATGCGTGATACTTGTAAATTATTCAAGTGTAAATACCAGTCATTATTTCGTTGGGTAAATCAATATAACAAAGATGGAAATGTAAATAGAAAAACGCGCAAAAATCATAATCTAAAAATAACACCAAAGATAGAAACATTTGTAAAGAACTATGTTCGTAAATACAACACAACTACATTATGGGAATTATCACGGTTAGTAAAAGAAGAGTTCAATATTCGTTTATCGTCTATGACTATTCATAATATTCTTTCCAAAAATAAAATTACACGGAAAAGATTGCGTAGTAAATACTATCCTGAAAAACGAGAAGGACAAGAGAAACAAGATTTAGATACTTTTTACAATACACTCAATACGAAATATGACTATTCCAAAACGATATGTATGGATGAAAGTTCTATTTATTTGAATATGACGCTTACTTATGGTCGTAGTAAAAGTGGAACGAGAGTGTTGAAAAAAACGAATAAATACCCATACAAACGCTTTAATTTATTATGTGCGATTAGTGCTGATAAAGTTGTTGCTTGGAAATTATACCCACAAAGGATAGGTGGTCTAAAAACCGTAGATATTTTAGAGTTTTACAATGATAATATTTCAAAGAAATATAAAAATCATTTGATAATTATGGATAATGCCGTAATACATAAATCCAAACTGATACGAGAAAAGATAGAAGAAGACCATAACCAGTTGTTATATACGGTTCCCTATCATCCAGAAACGAACGCAATTGAGGAATTTTTCAGTCAGTTAAAACACTACATAAAAAAGGAAAGTCCAAATACCTATGAGGATATAGTAGATGTAATTACAGATATAATAGATAAGAAAATAACAAAAGTCCATCTAACAAACTACCTGAAACATAGTTATAAAATATACAACTAATAACTGTATTTTGTCTCATTTTTCTTTTTAGTCGGTGTAATTATTCATAATGAATTATACAACTCGGATAATTTGCATAAGTTTTGAATATATTTGAGAGAATGGTCTTTGTTTGATGCGCTCATCTCACTTATAGGTGATCGCAATGAATCAATGGACTTCATAATATCTTGAGAGTTCGATACCCCATTTAAATCTTCACAGTAATTCTTATTAATAAAAAACTCTAAATCACCCGAATCAATTCTCTCCTTGTATGGTGCATAAATACATGAATACCATAACTTAACAATCAGCGTAACGTTAACTTTTCGTGCCATTCGAACCATGTTTTTTGATGATTTGATATCAGTATTGTCAGGAAATACGTTTATTATATCTTCGACAAATTCGTCAAAATGTGTATTAAATGCTTTAAGCGAAACTGATTTAGTCGCCATTGTATATAATAATTGTTTAAGTCTTTATATATATATTCACATTGTAATTGTTTTTATATCTTCGAAAATTTACAGAAGTTTTTTTAATATACAAAATTATTGGATTTTTATGTATTAGAGAACAATTATAGTAAATAATTTTATAATTCAGGTACTTGATATTGATACTGAGGAGTTGAATTTTTCATAGGTACATCCGAATTTCTTTGTTGTTGGAGTGTATCTATAGTTACTTCATTGCTTACTTTATCTGGTTTGTAAGTATCGGGAGGAGTCGCTATCATGGCACTTGTATTACTAACTGGAACATAGTTATATAATTGGCGTTGTCCTCCCATTCCTTTTGCACTGAGTTCGTCTGGAGACATATCATAAAATGTAAATCGTTCTGATACTATATTCGAACCGCCAGATGATGACTTTAAAGAATATGAACTTGGTTCACCATCGCCGAAGTTTGCTGATTCTAATTTTTTTTTTATCTCAGGTTCATAATGTTTTATAATATCACTTCCTAAAACAATAGAATAACCTTTATTTATTAATAGTAATGCAGGAACCGATGAAAGATTAGGTGGCATCAATACCTGTTTTCCATCATCTAATTGTATAAACGTTTGATTTGTATTTGTATTAAGCTTTCTTTTGTCAATACATATACAATTTAGTTTTTCTGCAATTCCACTTTTAGATAAAAAATCTAAAACCTTTTTACAATGCTTACAATAATTTGAGTAATATAAGTTATCCATTCGGTATATATTTTGAGTTAATAAAAAAATATATACATTTTAACGATTATTGTGAATTAGTCTGTTCATAAACTATTGCTACACATAGTATGGAGTAGTCTATTCTGGAAATAGAAAATTCCATATCCTAGCAATACCATTATGGAATTCGCGTAAAACACACTGGTACGCTTCTTCGTAATCGCTAAGCGAATCATGGTTAAAAACGCAATTATGAAAAAAACGAATCCGAAGACAGATAAATAATAGAAATAAAGACAATATTCTTTATCCAAAGGACCAAAAAGGGATTTCATTACGTCGTTCATTGTCTGTATATACTACAATTATATAATTTACTATTGTGTTGCTTAAAACAGATGGTAATTAATGAGTTTTCATGAAGTAATTGAAATATACTTGATGGGTGTTTATTAAGTTACTAAATAGTAAGAAATGCTTATACAAAAATAGAAATCGAACGCACATTCTTTCAATTCTAAATATTCCAATTTGTAAATTAATATTTCGAATTAACAATGTAAAAATAAATATACCTAAATATTATAGTAACCTCATGGACGAAAATATTATATGGAAAATGCTTGATACATACTTTAAAGATGCTCCTGATAGTTTAGTTAGTCATAATCTTGAATCGTATAACGAGTTTTTCAAAACTGGTATATATCAGATATTTAAAGAGAAAAATCCAATACAACTTGAGTCAAATTATGATAAATCTACAGATGATTATAAGAACAAATGTAAAATATATCTAGGTGGGCGTGATGGAACGAAAATAACATTTGGCAAACCAATTATATACGATTCGAACGACGATTCTCATTACATGTTTCCAAATGAAGCACGTTTACGCAACATGACATATGGTATGCCCATTCACTATGACGTAGAAATTGTATATACAGATATTCTCGATGATGGTGAAGTTCGTACGCTTGGCGGACAACAATCAAATCTAGACGAGTCTAACGAAACGAATCATGACTATAAACAGTCATATTTGTTTAAAAATTATAAAAAGGATGGTGGCTTGAATAATGTTCCATTAAATGAGTCACAAGAACTGATCGTCGGCGGTGCCCGTAACGATAATTTACAAGTGAGAGAATATGAATACACTACAAATCAAGCGAAGGAGGTACGAGAAAATGTAGAGAAGTCAATGAAAGGTAATAATCTATATGAACGTGTAGAGACAATTGAGAACGTATATCTAGGTAAATTTCCTATTATGGTTCAGTCAGATTTCTGTATATTGAATAAATTAACACCAGAAATACGCTTCACTATGGGAGAATGTAAACAAGACATTGGTGGATATTTTATTATAGCAGGCAAGGAAAAAACCGTGGTTTCACAAGAAAAATTTGCCGATAATATGTTATATATACGAAAGTTTATAAAAGACGATGACGATGAAGACGAAACAGAATTAGAATATTTATACTCTGCTGAAATTAGAAGTGTTTCAGAGAACCCATCAAAACCTATTCGAAAATTCTCCATTTCTCTGGTAGCACCAAATGTGAAGTATACTAATAATAATATAGTTGTTAATATCCCGAATGTTCGAAAACCTGTTCCGCTATTTATTGTTATGCGTGCTCTTGGTATTTTGAGTGATAAAGATATAATTTCCACATGCTTATTGGATTTAGATAAATATGAACCATGGATAGACGATTTTATACCATCTGTTCATGACGCAGGAGGCATTCTCACACAAGAACTAGCCATTCATTTTATTGCCTCACTAACAAAAGGAAAATTATATGAACACGGATTAGAAATTTTATCGGACTACTTATTACCTCATATAGGAGAAACCAATTATAAAGAAAAGGCATATTTCTTAGGTCACATGACTTTCAAGATGTTATCCGTTATGAATAATATCGAATTACCAACTGACCGTGATAATTTTAAATATAAACGAATTGAATTGGTAGGTTCTCTTATGTACGAACTATTTCGTGATTATTATACTGAGCAACAAAAACATATTAGGTTAGAATACGATAAGCGACTTAACTTAAATCTTAATTTATACGCGTCTGATTTATCTGGCATGATAAATACTTATAAAAATGAGATTTTCAGAGAACGCATCATTGAAAAGGGTTTCTCGAAAGCATTTAAAGGAAACTGGGGAGCGAAACCTACTACCAAACGAATCGGTGTAGTTCAGGATTTAAACCGCTTATCATTCAACGGGTATCTTGCACATTTACGTAAAACAAACTTGCCGTTAGATTCAAGTGCTAAAGTAACTGGTCCACGACTTCTTCATGGTTCCCAGTGGGGGTTTTTAGATCCTCTCGATACTCCTGATGGTGGTAATATTGGTCTACATAAACACCTTGCTATTATGACGCAAGTTTCTCACGGAGGTATCGGTAACCGTAAACCTATGATAGAGTGGTTACGTGAAAAGATTGCCCTCAAATATACATATGAATGTAGTGACAAAATGTTATCAATCATGACAAAGGTATTTGTCAATGGGTATTGGTGCGGTTCTATAACAGAACCATTTGAGAATGTTCGTAAAATTAAATTATACAGACGAAATGGATTACTTTCACCTTACACTAGTATTGGATTTGATATAACACAAAATGTTATTTTTATATATACTGACGGCGGTCGCTTATGTAGACCAATATTCTATAAGGATGAATTGACTAATAAAATGTCGTATGAGAACGTTAAAGATAAACTTTCGTCGGGTGATTATTACTGGAATAATTTAGTATTTGGTTTTAATAAACACAAGGAACATATCAAGTATAAGAAAAATAAATATGAAATCTACGAACTTAATGAATTATTCAGCGCCGTTACTACAGAAACAAACCCTGCGAAAATAGATACTTTCATTAAAAATAAGGGCATCATTGATTATATAGATAGTAATGAAACTGAGAATGCTATGATTTGTATGGATATCGAAGACATTGATTTGAAGCCACATACACATCTCGAAATACATCCATCTCTTATGTTTGGTACTATGGGAAGTCTTATTGTTTTTCCGGAGAACAACCCTCCAACGCGTAATGCGTTTTCGTGTGGTCAAAGCAAACAAGCGTGTTCTGTTTATCATAGTAATTATAATGTACGTATCGACAAATCCGCTGTTCTCTTGAATTATGGACAAACACCTTTGGTTAAAACACGATATCTTGAGTATATAAATAAAGAGGAGATGCCTTATGGTGAAAATACTATTGTCGCAATTATGGTATACGGTGGTTATAATATGGAAGATTCTGTATTAATTAATGAAGGTTCTCTAAAACGTGGTCTATTCAATACTACTTATTTTACAGGATATGAGGCGCACGAAGAAATGAGTGAAACTACTGATGGAATAATGGAAACCAAGTTCGCCAATGTAGAATCTAATGGTGAAATAATGGGTATGAAAACGGGTTATGATTATAGTAAATTGGATAAATATGGTATTATTCGAGAAGGGACAATTGTAGACGAAAAAACTATATTAATCGGTATGTACACTACAAATCAGGGTAAAAAGACTGACGCATCCAAAGGGACAAAAAAAGGTCAAATGGGTATTGTTGATAAAACATTTATAACAGAGGGCGAAGAAGGAGAACGCATTGTAAAGGTGAGAATTCGAGACATTAGAATACCTACATTTGGTGATAAAGTTGGTTCGAGACACGGACAGAAAGGAACCTGTGGTCTGGTTGTTCCAGAAGCTAATATGCCTTTTACGCGCGGAGGAATGCGACCCGATATTATTATGAACCCTCACGCAATTCCATCTAGAATGACCATTGGTCAATTGGTTGAAACTACTACAGCAAAGGCAAGCGTTATAATGGGAGGGTTCGGGGATGGAACTGCGTTTGTTAATAAAGGTTCTAAGGTTGGTGTATATGGTGAAGCACTTACTCAATTTGGCTATCATTCGAGTGGTAACGAAATTATGTATAATGGTCAAACCGGTAATCAACTAGAAATGGAAATTTTTATAGGACCTACTTATTATATGCGTTTAAAACACATGGCGAAAGATAAAATTAATTATCGTGCTAGAGGTCCTGTTACCGCGTTAACCAAACAACCAGTTAGTGGTCGCGCTAACGACGGTGGTTTACGTATTGGAGAAATGGAACGCGACTCCCTTATATCACACGGCGTATCTGATTTTTTACGCGAATCCATGATGGAACGTTCTGATAAATATAGAATTGCTGTCTGTAATAAAACTGGTATGATGGCTATATATAATCCTGATAAGAAACTATTTATAAGTCCTATGGCGGATGGACCAATTAAGTTTTCAGGCTCGATTGATGGTAATAATATGAATATTATAAACGTAACAAAACACGGGCGTGATTTCAGTATTGTAGACGTTCCATACTCTTTCAAGTTACTCCTACAAGAATTAAATACAATGAATATGCAAATGCGTATTATAACAGACGATAATATTGAACAATTGGAGAACATGACGTTTTCTAATAATATGGAATTATTAGGTATTAATGGTAAATTCGATTATCGTACTAAGATAAATCGATTAATGGAAGGTAAATTAATAGAAAATGTAACGCCATTGAATGAAACGGTTACTCCACCAAGTCCTCCATATCCTCCTTCACCACAAACTCCTCCATATCCTCCTTCACCACAAACTCCTCCATATCCTCCTTCACCACAAACTCCTCCATATCCTCCTTCACCACAAACTCCTCCATATCCTCCTTCACCACAAACCCCTCCATATCCTCCTTCATCTGAAAACGGAGTTCCACAAACTCCTCCATATCCTCCTTCATCTGAAAACGGAGTTCCAGAGAGTCCACCTTATGCTCCTTCATCGAAAAATAGTTTTGATAAATTCGTAGATGGCATACCAAAGGAGGAAAGAGAAGGATTAGATAATGACGAGTTAAAGATGATTAAAGAAATGATGGATGAAAACAAAGCAAAAACAAATGTCCCGTATACACAACCTTATCTTGGAGGTGGAAACAATATGACTGTTGGTAAAAATGTCTATTATAAGGGGGAAAAAGGAAGAGATAAAAATGGCATGCTTCAAAAATGGCAGATAGTAAAGGGGGGTAATAAATTTATAACAATTAAGCGTTTAACACCACCAGGCACAGTATTTAACCCAATGAATGATATAAAAATAGTCCAATATTTTGATGTATACGATGATACTGATATAATAGGAACGCCACAATCATTTCAAAGACCAACAGCATTGGAAGATGCGCATAATTCAGGTAATAATATTACATTCGCACCTGTTATTAAAATTAATACACACGATGTTAGTGATGACCCATTAACAAATGATGTAGAACCTATTTTGTTAGAACACAATGTACCTAGTGAATATACGCAAACGTCATTCAGAGAAATAAGACCAAAGGAATCCAAAAACGAAAAAGACAATATTATAGAAACCCCTTTAGATTTTAGTAAAGGTCCATTAATTATTAAAAAAGTGTAAAATAATCATTTGTAAAATTGAAATAAAACCATTTGTATATATATATATAATACATATACAAGCATAATGACATCTGTAAATCGCATTCAAAGTATTTATAAAGCTCGACGTAATATTCTTGCATTATTGGATTACGGGGGGTTTGATACATCCGGATATGACGAATTTAGTATTAATGAAATAGATACAATATATAAAAACTCACAATTGGACATGTTGGTCGAGAACGCAGAATTAGGCACGAAGTCGTTCATTAAGTTTTATTTAGACCTCAAACAATTGAGACCACAAAACTTGGATTCTATTATCGAGGATTTATTCATGGTTGATAATGTCTTGACGAATAAAGACAATCTTATTATTATTGTAGACGATGAACCCAATGAGACCATTACAGCAAAGGTTAAATACTTGTTCGACCGCAATGGCATCTTTGTTGTGTTACATAATATTCAACGCCTCCAATATAATATTCTTCAGCACAAACTTGTTCCAAAGATCGAAATTTTAGATGAAGTTGAAAAGGTCGCTTTCAAGAAACGTTTTAACGTTCAATACAATTCACAGTTACCTGAAATTAGTCGTTTTGACCCACAAGCACTAGCGGTTGCCATGCGACCAGGTGATATTTGTAAATTTACAAGAGATAGTCCTACCGCATTGGAAACCTTTTACTATCGCGTTTGTGTGTAATAATTTTAATTATTGTCATATATATATATAAATAATGTTTTTACTCAATGATTTTGAATCTTCACCTGTTAAAAAATTACCTACATCTATAAAGAAACGGTCTGATTGGAAATTTATAAGCGACATGGATGACCATCCGGAACCATTTACTGTTGACCCACAACCTATTCCGGAATCACTTTCCGTTGCTAAATACGATAATATAAAAAACCAGTTTAATCGCTCTTATGTAGAAGCGGTTGCAATTGGTGCTGGTTCTATTACTCTTCTTGCAATGGTATTTAAATACTCTAAAAAATAAATTTTTTAATGTTTTTTGAAAGGTAACTATCAAGATTGTGATTGTCAGAATGGTTTATTTCTCTTTTTACTGTATATTAATATGAAGCAAAAAACAATTAAAACAATTGTTGTCTTTGCAATTATAATTATAGGACTTATACTTAGTGTTTCGTTATGTAATGTTCAAAATATAGAAGGTTTAGATATAAAAATGAATAATGTTGCTTCCTTAAATCGTGGTGAGTATATTGATAAAGTGTCTTATTTGAAAAGTGAGGACGGAAGTTATGATTTGAGATTTTCCCGTGGGATGCTATCCTGTAGAAAGAAAATGAATAATAAATGGAAAAGACATTGGAATATGAATGCTAATGGTAAACAAATGATGTTATTGAATAAATATGGATTATTTCAATTCAAAGCATCTAATACAAATGAATATATACCAATAACTGATAACATTACTGGTGCTGAATCTGTTATTTTGACTTCATATGGAACTTTAGAACTTAAAAGTTTACCAAATGGTAAAGGTGAAACGCTATGGACATACCCATCAGTAGAAGGGTTTACTGGTGACCGAGATGCTGCAGACAAAGCATTAAATGATTTGATGGAGGAACTTGATACGGAACGAAATGGTAAATTAAAAGGTGCTACATTAACCGCTTTGAATAATTATTTAAAAGGAGGTATTCAGAATACTAATGACAAGCTTACAATACCGCAATTATCAGCATGGAATGCTTTGTTTAACGCAAATAAAGGTGGATATGTAGAAGGTGAAAACACGTATACGCCCATGATCGAGACTGTTACAGATTCATTAATCGATAGTAAAATAGACACAAAGGATGGAGACAACCATAATACATTAATAGATAACGCACGAATAATGAGAAGATTAAGAAATAATTTAGATAATAGACTACAGGTTCTCAATCAACTCGGCGATTCACATATAATTGAGAGAAAAACACAACTGAATTCAACTATATTCATTAGTTTAGGTTGGACCGCTATCGCTTCAGCACTTGTTTATTATACATTGACGCAATAGTTTTATTTTTATTTATTATTATACTATATAATAAATAAAAATGTCCTCAACGCAGGATATGAATAAATATAAAGCAAATAGGAAATATCTATTAGAATTACACGATAAAAAAACTGAAATAGATGAACTATATCAACCTATCAAATGGTTCGATATAAAGCACGATTATGAAACCCCAGGTCTAATGAATAATATAAAACCAAATAAAATTTCACCACGATCTTGGAAACTACAGGATGTTAAATGGTGTATTCTCGATGCTCGTAATCAATGTGTCAAGATGTTCAATACATCTAAAAAAATGCCGTATTTTGCTATATTTAAGAATAAACTAAATATGATGCAGTGGGCGATTTTCCAAATCTCAGACAACGACTTTAATGCTCAGTCTGACAAGAGCGGTAAATACTCGTCAATTGAACTAGAAGAAAACGGTTTAGAGATGAATGTGAATTTTCAAGATAAGAAAAATAAACCTCTTGTATTTACCGATAAAAATAGTATATATGTTCCTTCTAATTATACTATAGATTCTGGTAAAATAAGTTGTATAAAGAAGGTTCCGAAGGAAGTAAGCAACTGTAACGCAATACTACAAGAGAAACGGTACAAGTGCGATGTAGCAAAAACTAGTGCGATTGCTGCCAATGAAAAAGAGACACAGTATAAACTTCTTGGTGAAGTCGACAATTTGATTGACGGAATGACTAACGTCGAAACATTCACTAGTCTTAATAATGCTAGTGAAGAATTGAATAAAAATATAATAGCATACTCGAAATCAGGTGATAGATCCATCAAAAAGAAAATAACGGAATCGAGGAAAGAAAAACGCCAAATTAAACATAAAATCAACGAAATTCTCGGTCGCAATATGAAATTTCCATTGGCTGTAAATAAATGGAATGTAATGAAGAAAAAACGTAATAATGTCACGCAAAAATCCAATAAAGTATTGGCAAAATATAGACGTGATTTAATAAATAAACGAAATACCAATAATTATCTCGTAAGAAGGCACCGTAATAGTGCTTCAATGGCACGCCGAAGTAAAATATCTAATATAACAAAAAAAAAATGTGCTAAACTAAAAAGCGGAATGAAATATTACAGGGAAAAACGTAATTACAGATGGAATGTGTTTGCTAAACCGAAGGTCAAGTGTGGTTTCGTAGGGTCTATTAACAGTGAAATATTTGGATATCAACCAAAAAACACGTTAAGTGGTTCCGATTTATACGACGAAGAAGATAAATATGCGAATAATGACGAGAGTGACAATGACGAGAGTGACAATGACAATGAGGGTTTTAGATGGTCGCGCAAGAAAAAAAAATCTCGTAAGAAAATAAATTCACGTAAGAAAATAAATTCACGTAGGAAAATAAATTCACGTAGGAAAATAAATTCACGTAGGAAAAAAAAATCTCGTAGGAGGATGTTTCCATCTCGTTTTCGTAAACGTTTTATAAAAAAAATCAGTAGAAATATCCCACCAGTTCTACTTAAACCTCAAACACAAAGGTCTACTAATCATTATAATAATCTGTCGGGCATTTTCAACAGATTAGCAAATAATGCTCACGCAAGTTATGTTACCAACGTGAGACAGCAAAAAACTGCAGCACGAACAGCTCGCATCGCAAATAACGAGTTAAGGCGTTCGTTTCAACAGGGTTTCGTAAATAATATAGAAGGTTTTGATAATAGCGTGGATGATTGTAATAATCTACTTACAGACCCAAAATTTACGATTAGTCACGACAATGCGATACACAACTGCAGTAATAAAAGCGTTTACTCTAAATACTCTAGTGTCAACCATAAACATACGATTTCTGTTCCTGAAAATAAGACTTTCGAATTGACTGGTGGTCTATTAGACCCTTCTAAAATAACGTCTTCTCTATTTGTATCAGATGTAGGTGACTGTAATAATGGTGTAGACGTTACTGAACAGAAAATAGACTTATTTTATTCATTGAACCACGAGAAAGAAAATATAGTTATTGTTCATTTATCGATTGATGATAGTTCCACCAACAGAAAAGGAATTGGATTATTGACTTATAATTACGCACCGAATAACAGCGGACCACATCCATATGTTATTAGCAATAAGAGCAATAACAATAATGAAACAAACATTAGACTAGATGGTAATGGAAATATTAAGATAAACAAAACTGTTATATTTAGAAACCCTTTATCCAGCCAAACAAGGCGATATCTTATGAATGGATATAATAATACAAATAATTTACAGCAATTAAAACCAGGTGAAGAAATGCGAAGTGTGAAGTATAAGTTTACTTTGGGGTCATCTTGGAACAATTCTACATTATTTTATAAAACCAGGAATGTAAATGGAAACAATGGATTTAATGACTTGCACGGTTTGCGGTTTAAATACACTGAAAGCTATCACAAGAATAAAGGATCCACAGATACAAATGTATTCATATTATACAAGATTAGAACGCATGAATTAAAAGAATTATTGTACGAACATAGAATTTATGCTAACATCGAAACGGTTGACATTGCGCAATGTAACACGGTAAAAGGTTTGAACAATTTGTGCTTTGTTCGTGCTATCAAAGACAAACTGGTTGGTGATGAAAAATTAAACGAGAGAGAGAACGTCAATTTCAAAACAGTGAAAACAGTTACTATGAGTGAATTTACAAAGAACATCCATTACAAAACAAAATATATTAATAATAATATTCTAACATCAGTTCCAAACAACATAAATGAAATACGTATATTCTTAATTAAATCTCTGAATGATATACATAGTAAGATATCAATGACAATGAAAAGTGGAGCGAGTGAAGGGTTTATGGGATATGATAATGCGTTTAGTAGATACTCAACAATTGAAGGTCTCACATTGGATCCCAGTGGTAATCATACACTTGAAAAAAATGATGGTGACGGAGTAAAAAATTATGTCGGTTTATTGGACAACATGAATAAACAGGATAAGCGTATTAATAATAAAACAAATGATATGAAAACTCAAGCAAACGCTATAAGAAGTAAATTACAAATATTAACTGGATATGGAGGTGCAATACATGGGAATGCGGTATATGGGGAACAAAATTATTCTGACATTACCAAAGATGGTTCTATGTTAAATACACATGATGAGTATGATAACGCGAATACTTTAATACCATTCATATATGACAAATCAGTAACATCGACAGATTTTTATAATACATCTAAAAATAAACCAGACCCAAAAGCGAAGATAGATGCTGTAAGAGACGATTTGAACGAGATGTTGTATCAACAACACACGTTGTATACGATAGGTTCCATTACATCCGCAACATTTATAATAGCAGCTATACTTTTAGCAAGAAGTAGTGGTCCATAAAGTATTATTTTACATTTGTAATAGATATATTTTACTCAATTGTTTAATATATGTATTATTTATATAGATATATTATGACTAGTGAAAGTAGTCCAAAAGATAGTTCTATTTTATTTAACGCTTTAAAATTTGATTTTGTAAATGGCAATTCGGAAAAACCAAACATTAATCTTGCTAGTTTAAAAGATGCGCTCAACGCAAAAGATAATAAAGTATCGGCAGTATTAACTAAACAGAAACAAGTAAATAATATATTAAATTCGGAAATAACTAGATTGGAACAAAAAAAATCTCAATTGGTCAATGCCCAAAAGGGTCAAAGGCGTGTGTTGATGATGAATGAAAGTTACCGTAAAAGACAGCAAGAATATACGAAATTGATTATAGCAGTCGTCGTCGTTTTTGCTTTAGTATTAATAATGCGTTATATGCGTGTTTATTTCAACGTTTTACCAGAGTCAGTTTATACATTACTTCATATATTGTTATTCGTAAGTGTAATTATATATTCAGGAGTTATTTATGTAAATGTAAGTTCACGTGAAAAAATCAATTTTGACCGTTTGTCTATACCTGGACCAATTATAGAGGATGTTGGTGTTTTGAGTGCACGTAATGAGGCAGCAAAATTATCAGGAAACTTGTTAGGTATTAGTGATAGTGACTTGTGTAAGGGTGCAGCTTGTTGTACTAAAGGCGTTACTAGTTGGAATGAAACAACGAGGAGATGTGTTGTTCCCAATACATAAATATATTATTAAATTTATATCTAATTTCATAATATAGTAATAATGACTTCCGTTGAAGAAAATGAAAAAGAAGCATATAAAATATCCATTACTATGCGTCGTGCTGAGTTCGAATCTCACAATTTAGAGAAAGTCAATTATGTAAAATCATATTTATTATTGGTTTATGGTGTGTTGGTTCTCATACTTTCTTATACAATGTTTAAAAATAAAGACGTTCCATTAAAAGAAAAAGGTGTTTTAATAAGTTTGATGATAGTATATCCATACGTAGCCCCTCCAATGTTAATATATTTATATGAAATGTTTATCTATATAATAGCAGTGATGACTGGTGAAATATACAAAAAAACAGAACTCCAATAAACCATTTGTTCTAAGTTATTATTTACAATAATAGAATATTCGCTACAAATATTCTTATTCATCTTCGTTCTCATCTTCGCTGTCACTAGCATCGTTACGCACTTCATCATATCTATATTTTATTCCGAACCAAGAACCATCTTTACATTTACTGAATTTCTTATTCAGGTAATCATGAACCTCTTTGATACTTGGTCCATCGCGACCATATGTACTGCGATACCATAAATTGAATTCGTTTGTTAGTTCCGTTTTGGTAAGTCGCCCATCAACATCCTTCTTAATCTTCTCAGCAATAAACTCGGCGATATGGTCCTCACGTTGGCGATAACTATCACTTGCCTTATCAACTAAATCACACTGTTTGACTCTACCCTCTAATACAAACGCTTTTTCAACAAGCATCGCCATAAATACTTCACGCCATATAGGAAAACGCTCTTTTAATATAGGATCTTTTTTATACTGATACGGGTTCTCGTTATCGCCTTCAGTTGGTTTATCAGTGAAAAGAGACATGAAATCTGCGATAGCTATTCTACGCCAAGTACCGTGGTCCTGACTCGCAACCTTCATAAAGTTATTCGAACAAATTACGATCTTACATTGTGGTATGAAGGTAATTGGAGTACTAAATAGATTACGTCCCTTGATCGGTTCGACACAACTTGTAAGCTCCTTCATAGCACCATCATTGATACGGTCATCTTTTGACGGTTCTTGCATCAATGCAAGTCTCAGACCCTTCAACGCAACAATGTCAGGTGACGCCTGACCTTGTTTTTGTCTACTTTGCGTAATTAACGAAAGTGGAACTGTTGAACTATAATCACCGAGACACTGCGAAAGAAGGTCTGTCAATACCGATTTGCCATTCTCACCGCCTCCTATATACATATGTAGTTTCTGGTTCAAATTACCACCGATTAAAATAGATGCAAAATGTTCCCACATATAATTGCGCAATTTTTCTAACGGGAAAAGTTTGGTCATAAAATCATTTATTTCAGTTATCACAACGGCATCGCGATTCCTATCTAATGGAATATAATTTATATTGGTGCTCTTTTCCAAGTAATCCTCGGCACGACCCGGACGGAAGTTCTTTTCTTTAAAATCAACTACTCCGTTGTTAAAACACATGAGATATGGTTTGCTATCAAGTAAATCCACGAATTTCGAATTGGCATCATAGAATAGTTCCCTGGCCTCTTTTAATATGTGGTCTTTATGAGTTGCGCTCGATAAACGACTCATAATGTCCATCAGTTTATTGGAAATATTTTCTTGTATCTTCAACTTGTCGTCTGGTAGATTACCATGACACATCTTATCGGAAATTTCATTTGCTTTCTTGCGATACAAGTCGCGCAAATCGCCAGATATACCCTTCCTGAGTGTAGTACCACATTCATCTTCTACCCATCGATGATTCGAAAATCGATACCATTTGTCTGCTTTTATTCCAGCACAGGCAAAATCCTGTTTATATAACATATTCAATATCTTGGCAATATCAGCATCACCACACCCGTAATTACTATTCTTACATGCGTTATACATATTCATATTACGTATAGACATATCAAGATAATTATCGATACTTTTATCGCGTATTTCCTTGAATTTATCAGGCGCATCTTGGTGAACCCAGTATAGAATAGATCTATGTGTAAGACCGTCTTTGTTGTTGTTCTCGAAATCATTCCACATTGCCCTCATGTCGTGTATATTGTCCATTGCAAATTCACTTGACTGTGCGCTGAATGCTAACCAAACAATAAACAATTCTTTGTTTACATTGGCAAGTGCCCAACCAACTCTTATCCACTTTGAATAAGAACCTGAACCATAATAGGATATAGGTAACGCCATGACATATTCAATAGTATCTTGTTCTTTACATTCTACAGATTGAAGGTTCTCTTTGTATTGTTCTAAAGCATCTGTAATGTCTGATAAATTACGAAGTTCGATTACACTTTTTGAGACGACCCGTTTCATTTTATTGCGTTTGCCACCTCCATCTTTTTTTGCGTTGTCGTATTCTGAAATGAAATCTGTCCTCATGAATAGACTAACGTTACCAGTATAACGGACCGATAAATTTTTAAAGTTATTTACCCAGTCGAATTTCTTATGGTTCTCTTTAGTTTCGATAAATTCACCATCATCTGGGTCATATTCGAATTTATAAATATGTGTTAATCCATATACACCATGGTCGGGTTTACAAGACCCGAACAATTGCCAATTCACATACCCCCCACTAATCCCTTTATCGAATACATCTTCCATTGTGTTTGTAAGGGGTAAATCTTTCAGTATATCAGGTGCTACCTTGATAATTTTCTCTCTTAGAATACTTTGCTGAATACGGTCCGCTTGAATCCCAAATAGTATATGAACCCCGTCTTTAGTAATATTTTTTCCTTGAACACAGTTCACGTCTGGTTTCTCTTGAATATAAACCATCATCTCTTGGTCTGAGTTGAATTGGAACATTTTACCCAATTCATCTAAATAAGCGAGAACCAATGTATGGATAATCTCTATATTATGTTGTTTATTTTTAACGCTATAATCGTATCTGAAATCTAAATCGACTACAATTGGACCACCTGTATCCCTTTGTTTCTCAGTTAAATGTTCATTATACCCTGATTTTACAATATCGTTGTAATACATTTTAAGAAAGTCTTCGTATTCATTGTCTGGAATATGGAATTTACCACCGTTAATACGTGTATTGGTTACTTCTCTTATATCATCGTTCGACATAGAATGAGCACCTATGAAATCCTGATAATTGTTATAACCATTCCTTGTGTTTGTTTTCTTTTTCATTGATTTAATATTGGAATCGGTTTTAAAACCATTCATTTAATGTATAGTATAATATAACGTTTATTATATTTTTTATTATATTTCAATTTTAGAGTAAAGTTTATTCATAATAATAATAATATTTTATTATATGTGTATGAATTATAATTCTGAAGAATATTTTGTTAATTATGCATCTTATTACTTTACGAAAGTTTGAAAAATCTTTATTGATTTAATGTGTCATCCTATTGCGTTTTTACATCATTTAGTAATATAAACTTTCTTAAAATTGAAATATAAAAAAATAAATATAATTATATTAAAACAATCACCATGAAATTCTGTACAAAATGCGATAATATGTATTATATATCTATTAGTGGGGACGACGAAAATACACTCACATATAGTTGTAGAAATTGTGGTGACATAGATACTTCAGTATCTAATGAAGGCATGTGCGTATTAGATACACATTTCAATGGTTCTTCTATGAAAAATGTTAAAACTGTAAATGAATTTACAAAAATGGACCCAACTCTACCTCGAATCGCAAATATGCCTTGTCCCAATGCGAATTGTATATCAAATAAAGCTGGCGCAAAAAAAGAGCTGGATGTAATTTATATGAGATATGATAATTCAAACCTTAAATACATTTACATTTGTCAGTATTGTGATTATCATTGGAATTCATAAAATTGATTATTATTTATTTCTAAAAAAATTTAGAAATAATACTCTATTATAATATACAAATGAGCAAAAACGATGAAGATGATATGATTATGGAAGAAGACGACGATATAGAAGAGTCATCTGACTCTGATGGTGAGGTTGTAGATGATAGTGGTGACGATGAAGATGATATTGATAATACTGTATTAGACCTGGAAGATGATCTTGATGATGATATAGAAGATGATAATATAGCGGTCGATGATGAGGGAGGTGACGATGATGATGACGTAGATATAATTATGAAAGAAAATGACGTTGACATTCAAGATGATGATGAGGACGATGATGATCATGATGATGATGATGAGGACGATAAAAATTACTTACAAAAGATAAACGCTGAAATGTCGAGTGATATTATAGCAAATAATCATCACGAGTTGAAAACTCATAACGCAGAGGAAGTTGAGGTTATGTGTAAGGTTGTAAGGAATGTTAATGGTACAATAATTGACCCTTTACATACAACATTGCCTTTCTTAACTCGTTATGAAATAGCAAATATAATCGGCAATCGCGCTACACAGATAGAAGCAGGTGCTATACCGTTCGTGGAAGTAAAGGATAATATTATAGACTCTTATACGATCGCACTTAGCGAATTTAAACAGAAAAAAATACCGTATAT
>Ga0222711_1000167_pt1 | contig 21836 bp, 27 predicted proteins | sample AntAcemetage1699_FD_179814 | JGI IMG/M metagenome (GOLD analysis project Ga0222711, IMG submission 179814) | Saline water microbial communities from Ace Lake, Antarctica - #1699 | ecosystem: Environmental > Aquatic > Non-marine Saline and Alkaline > Saline | place: Antarctica: Ace Lake...
TAATTACACACAGTATCAATTAACTCAAATTGCTGACGACATTGAGCAACTAATTGTAGATAATGATAATGAAGAAAAGAATGAGTGGGGGGATGTTACAGGTCGTCACTATACAGCAGAAACTATTTCGGCATTTCAAACCGCAGTCGAGATGTTGAGGCAATCTTATATATATGTTCAACGGGTGGACTGGTTAGTGTCTGGAGATGATGGTGAAGAAAGTTTTCATACACGCTTACGAAAAGAATTAAGGGAGAAGAACATATGAGTGAAAACCACGTTTCCATCAAAGATATGTATGAAGGTGCACCGCCGGAAACACACAAGCCTTGGGTTGGGCTGACGGATGAACAGATACACAACACTGCGGGGTATCAGGAGACTCGCAAAATGTACTCCTTCGCCCGAGCCATTGAAGCCAATCTTAAAGAGAAAAATCATGGCTAAAGTAACACTACTACCTAGAGATGTAGAGAAGATTAACGAGGTTGTAGAACTAAACAACATTGTATCTAACATAACCATTGAATGTGATAGCAGCTCAGGTATCGGAGCCATCATAACAATGAGTTGGGTGACAGTGTACAATGGTCTTTGTACTACGATGACTGTTAATGTTGCTGATGAAAGTGAGTGGTGAGGTGATGGACTATGAGGAAATAGGCGCTGAGATGCGTAATGAAAAGGATGCTTTAATACTGCAAGGGCTTGTTAAAGAACTCTTTGATAAGTATTTAAACAGAGTGGAAGAGAGTGATAGCGGTACTGAGTTTAGCCCTATTACACTTAGCTGTTGTAGGGTTATGATGTTAGAGCCGTTGAATGATTTATTAACAAGGATGGCAAAGCTGTCCGGTGCAAAATCAAAGGTGACTTATGGACTTTAAAATAACAATATGTGATGATGATGCAGATAAGATTGTCGTGGCTGTACTCAAAGAATTAACAAAGGACTTAAAATCTCAACTAAAGAGGAGAAAAAGAAGTGAAGGTTGTGCTGTATTTGAGTTAGACCAAGCAGCAGACCTTATTGAAATAGAAAAAAGAATTGTTAACTTTAAATTAACGTTAGAATATTTTGGGAACTAGCATGAATGATATTAATGGGACATCAAACGTAGTACTATTAAAAGAAAACGAAGACGGCAGCGCTGTTTATCAATTTGACTTTCCACCAGAGGCACTAGCAGCCTTGACACGGTTAGGTATACTCACTGCAATAAAGGCAGGGCTGGCTATCGCTAAAGAGCTATCGCCCGATTATGAAGCTGAAGTAGAGTTCACAGAGGAGATTAAAAACTTGGCTGAAGATGCCGGGTTTTGTATGTGGAGGAATGAAAGCTATAAGCCGGAGGGTGACGTGGTAGACTGGGCTTCTAATTATGACAAAGAGTTAGTTAAATTCTATCATTTGGTTAAAGCGATGTACGAACATGAGTGAAGACCGATATTGTATTAAACAAATAACACGCAATGAAGCGTCCCATTGGATTCTTAAAAAACATTATGCAAAAAGGATGCATCCAATATCTTACTCATTTGGACTTTGCAAGAATTCAATGTATGACTCGGAATTCACAGAGAAGAACGTTGCTTTAATACGTGCTGATATGCAGAAGGAAAAACGTGACGCTGAGTCCACCAGAGCAAGAAGCAACACATGACATTCGTACTACTACACCAGCCTTGTGCCAACTGTAAGAGCAGTGATGGCCTGAGCTACAACGATGATGGGAGCAGCATGTGCTTTGCGTGTGATGAGTACACACGCCCTCCTGAAGATGAAGAATTTATTTTACCTATTAAGAAAGAAAAGCCTGTGAACGAATCCTACCTAAAGCATCTCAAAGAAGGCAACATAATCTCCATCTCTGATCGCCGTATCAGCCGCAACGTTGCTGAGAAGTTTGGTGTCGTGCGTGATGGTGAACACTACTACTTCCCGTACTACACAGCCGAGGGTGACATCACTGCTGCCAAGGTGCGTGGTGTTAAGGAGAAGACATTCGCTTGCGAAGGACAGTGGAGTAAGGGCACCTTGTTTGGTCAGCAACTGTTCACCACAGGCGGCAAGTACTTAACCATAGTTGAGGGTGAGTTTGATGCACTCGCTGCCTTCCAATTAACTGGTAGCAAGTACCCTGTTGTATCTATACGCAATGGTGCAGGCAGTGCCTTGAAAGATTGCAAGGCTCAGTATGAGTGGATTGATTCCTTTGAGAACATCGTCATCTGTTTTGATAATGACAAGCCGGGTAAGGATGCAGCACGTGAGGTGGCTGAGTTGTTCGGCGCTAAGAGTAAGATCTTTAAACATGAGACAGACTACAAGGATGCTTGCGACTACTTAGCTGAGAGCAAAGAGGCTTTGTTTGTGCAGCAGTGGTGGAGGGCAGAGGCGTACACACCCGATGGCATCATCAGTGGCACATCTCTGTGGGACTTAGTGTCAACACCGCTTGAGCCAGCACAGTGTCAGTACCCTTGGGTTGGTCTTAACGAATTAACTTATGGTATCCGGCACGGTGAGCTAGTGACCATCACTGCCGGAAGCGGCTTGGGTAAGAGTCAGATCTTACGTGAGATTGTTTGGCACTTGTTGCAGAACACCACAGATAATATTGGCTTGATGTTTCTGGAAGAGAGCATCCGCAAGACAGGCTTGTCGCTGATGAGCATGGCAGCTAACATTCCCCTGCACTTACCGGACACACCAACAACAGACGCTGAGCGAAAGGCAGCATACGATGCAACGCTGGGCACAGGCCGTGTGTATTTGTTTGATCACTTTGGTAGCACCAGTGTGGATAACATCGTAAACCGTGTGCGTTATATGGCAAAGGCAATGAACTGCAAGTACATCTTTGTTGACCACATCTCCATCATTGTGTCGGCACAAGAGAGTGGTGATGAGCGCAAGGCCATTGATGAGATCATGACCAAGCTGCGTATGCTGGTGCAGGAAACTGACGTCTCTTTGTTTGTTGTGTCGCACCTGAAGCGTCCTGAAGGTAAGGGTCATGAAGAAGGGGCAGCAACTTCACTGGCGCAGCTGCGTGGTAGCGGTTCTATTGCACAGCTTAGCGACATTGTTATTGGTGGTGAGCGTAACGGTCAGGCAGAAGACCCCACTGTACGCAACACAACCCACCTACGTGTACTGAAGAATCGTTTCAGCGGACAGACAGGGCCAGCGTGTCGTTTGTTGTACACCAAAGCGACAGGCAGGATGTTGGAGTACAATGAGCCGGAAGAAGAAGAGCAAACGTTTTAAGGAATAAAATGCGGGTCTACTTAGACATAGAAACAAACCGTGCCCACAACCGGATATGGATGTGTGTTACTAAGAAGTCGGGTAAGGTGCGGGTGTGGCGGGATGCTGACAATCTACAGCAGTACCTTGACGGGCATGTGTGTGTAGCGCACAACGGCATAGGCTTTGATTACCCTGTATTGAAAAGGATATGGGGTGTGTCTATACCAGACTATATGCAACGAGACACATTGGTGTTGTCTCGCCTGTACAACCCGCAGCTTATAGCACCTGAAGGTAGTAAAGCTAAGCCGCATAGTCTTGAGGCGTGGGGCTTACGTCTAGGTTCTCCTAAAGGCAACTTCACTGATTATGATGCTGGTGATAGCCCAGAGATGGAAGAGTATTGTATACAAGACGTACACGTACTAGAGAAACTAGACCTGATGCTGGAGCAGACAATGCAAGAGCTAAAGTTTAGTGAGACAAGTATTGTTATTGAACACAAGGTTGCTCAGATATGTGATCAGATGGAGGAAAACGGCTTTGCTTTAGATATACAGAAGGCTCAGATATTGTCAGCCACTCTGTCGGGTGAGATGTTTGACATTGAAGAGGAGATGCAAACTGTGTTCCATCCTATCATTGAAGAACGTATCAGCGATAAGACAGGCAAAAAGTTAAAGGATAAGATAACTGTATTTAACCCCGGCAGTAGAAAGCAGATTATTAAACGTTTAATTGGTAAAGGCGTTAGGCTTACTAAGAAGACAGAGGCGGGTAACTTCACAATTGATGAGGATGTGCTGGAAGGCATTGACTTACCAGAGGCTAAGATCTTTGGTCGCTACTTGATGATTCAGAAACGAGTGGCTGCTGTTAGTAGCTGGCTTAATCTTGTAGGTGAGGATGGTCGCATGCATGGTCGCATCATTACTAATGGTGCTATTACAGGACGAGCAACTCATAATACACCCAATATGGGGCAGGTGCCTGCGGTAGGTAAGCCCTACGGTGCTGAGTGCAGGGCTATGTTTGGTGTTGCTCCCGGCATGATGCAAGTTGGTGTTGACTTATCAGGGATTGAATTGAGATGTCTTGGACACTATCTTAACGATCAGGCATGGATTGATGAGTTGGTAAAGGGTGACATCCATTGGGTCAACGCACAGAGTTTTGGTATTGTGGAGAAGGGTACTGTGCAAGACAGCAGCAACCCTGATCATAAAACAAAACGGGGCTACACAAAGACGCTGACATACGCTGTGTTATTTGGTTCAGGTGCAGCTAAGGCTGGTGCTATTGTTGGCGGTAACAGTGCACACGGCAAGAAGATGATCAACAGCTTTACTAAGAACACACCGGGTCTGATGGAGCTGAAAGCAAAGCTATCTAAGTTTGTAAAGAAGGGGCACTTGCCCGGACTAGATGGACGTAGGGTTTGGATTCGTAGTGAGCATGCTGCACTTAATACTTTGTTGCAATCCGCCGGAGCAATCGTTGCTAAACAGTGGTTGATTGAATGCGACAGAGACTTGAAGGCAGCTAACATCCCTGCGAAGCTGATGGCGTGGGTGCATGATGAGGTGCAGTATGAGACAGTCCCCGAACATGCGACCACAGTAAAAGAAATTGTAGAGAATGCCGCCACAAAAGCAGGCATTGTGCTACAATTTAGATGTCCTGTTGATGCCGAAGGAAAGATCGGAGTTAACTGGTACGAGACTCATTGAGTCATTTTGTTTTAATTAGGAGTTTATTATGACTGAAGAAAAGAAGCGCATTAAAATTAATGCTGATGTGTTCTGGGCACAACTGGACAAGATTAACGACATGTCTGGTAAGTACCAAGTAAACTTGTGCAACCTATCTGATGGAGCAGCCTCTGCTCTTGAAGGTATGGGATTATCTATTCAGGAAGATTCTGAGAAGAAGGCAGATCTAGGTAAGTACATTACTTGCAAGAGCAACAAACCAATTCGTGCGTTTGATGTTGATGGTGAAGAGCTGCATACTTTGATTGGTAACAAGAGCCGCTGCAAAGCATTGGTCAGTACGTATGAGTGGACATACAAAAACAAAAAGGGTTCCAGCCCATCATTGATGAAGCTTGTCATCACAGACTTGGTTGAGTTTGCTGGTGGTGTCGACATGGGCGGTGACGAAGACGCTCTGTGATTGCTCTGCTTGACAGCGACATCCTTGCCTACCGCATAGGATTTGCCTGTGAAGCTGAGAGTGTCGGTCTTGCTCTGTCTAGATTAGATAAGATCATCACCGACATTCTCTTAGCCTGTGATCATGGAGACTTTTTCTATGATGAGTGGAAGCTGTTCTTAACTGGTAGTAATAACTTCAGAAAAAAAATAGCAACCACCGCAGTCTACAAAGGCAACCGCACTGCAGCTAAGCCTATACATCTACCTGCTTTACGTAAGCATATGATTGATAGCTGGGGTGCAGTGGTAGCAGAGGGGGAAGAAGCTGATGACGCAATAGCGATTGAAGGAACTATGTACGGGGACTCATGTATCATGGTGTCGTTGGACAAAGACTTTAATCAAATACCCGGCTGGCATTATAACTTTGTGAAGAAGACACACTACTATGTTAACCAAGCAGAAGGTGATCGTTTCTTTTACACACAGATATTAACTGGCGACTCAGCAGATAATATCATAGGTTTGTTTCGTATCGGTCCTGTTAAGGCTGCAAAGATCTTACAAGACAAGACGACAACAAAAGAAATGTATGATGCATGTGTTGAAGCCTATGGTAATACCGATAGGGTTTTAGAAAATGCAAGACTTTTATGGTTGAGAAGATACGATGATGAACTCTGGTTACCCCCAACAGACTGAGCTAGAGCCTGATGACGTTGTCATTATCCTACGACCTAGGAAAATAGGTAATGACTGGACAGGTGTGTATGACATCATCCAGTCAGTGGTTGGACCAACAACGATGTCCGGTAAAGATGCATACGCTATTGCAATGACTGGATTAATGATGGCTCTACTTCCTCAGTACCTAACTGAAGACGAAGAGTTTGATGACCACTACACAGAGTACATTTTTAATGAACATGCTGATCTTGTAGAAGAGTTGTTGGATAAGAACAACCTTGTAAAAGAAATGCTGCAAGGATTTACTGGAAAGTTACATTGATATGAAAGTAATTATTAAATTTCGCCTGACTGTAGATGAAGAAAATCTTCCCATCTCTTTCCTTGACGACATATACTTTGCTGAAGTATTACGAGAGAACATTGAAGATGTCTTCTTAGGTTCTGCCGTCTCTGACTTTACAATTGAAGATATCACAGTGGATGTAAAGGGGGGGTGATGTGGTGATAAAGAAGAAGCCAGTGGAGAAGCCCTACAACGGAGGCACTTGGACAGAGTCTCGTAGGGCTAGCTTTATTAAAGGTGGCCTACGTACCTTGTCTAGGAAGTGGCCTCCTAAGTACAAGGCAATAAGCTTAGCTAATGTAGGCAGGCGCTTTGATCCTAAGACTGGTAAAGATAGTTATCGTTACAGGTGTGCCGCTTGTAAGGAAATCTTTAAATCAGCAGAGGTACAGGCAGACCACATTGAACCTGTGGTTGATATTGAGGATGGTTTTATTGATTGGAATGAATATATAAAACGTCTACTGTGTGAGCATGATAACTACCAAATACTTTGTATTACTTGTCATGCAGTTAAGACTTCTACCGAACGTGAACAGAGGAAAAAGAAATGAACATAGAAATTGATGATGATTATGCGGATGAGATCGTAGCTGCTTGTTTACGGGAGACATACCTTCGTGCTTTGTCCGACCTCAAGGAGGGCAATCAGTACCCTGCGGATCTAGAGATGTTAGAACAGCTAGTCATGGCCTTGCCTACTGTATTTTCCCACTTCATGAGCGCAGGATCTTACGAAGAATTTATGCAACGTGTTGAAGAGATGAACGAAAATGATTGATGTTGATGACTACCAAACCAAGGCAATGAAGTTTCGTTTGCCCTCCGCCAACGCCACCTACGCCCTACTCAACCTAGCAGGTGAGGTGGGTGAGGTTACTAGCTTGGCTGCAAAGTTCATTAGGGATGGTGATCAATACCCCGAAGACTTCCGCAAGAGCATGAAAAAAGAATTAGGTGATATTATGTGGATGGTGGCTGCTGTTGCTGCTGATAATGGTCTGTTGATGTCTGATGTTTGTCGTGGAAACATGGACAAATTACAGAGTAGAAAAGACAGGGATGTTATTAAAGGCAGTGGTAACGAACGCTGATCTGTGCTATAACTATAACCCCATAGCAGCTTAGGCTGCTTTTTAATCGTCAAAAGGAAATGAATGACAACCGATAATCTACCTAGTCTCCGTGCACAAGTAATCACACGGCGCACATATAACCGACCGCTTATAGAAGGCGGCTTTGAATCATGGGAGCAAACAGTTGACCGTGTTATTGGTCACCAATCGTGGCTGTGGAATCGTGCAGACACAACAGCAACCGGAGTTGGCGCTGAGCTTGCCGAACTACGCACCCTTATGTTAGAACGCAAGGTGTTAACATCAGGTCGCACCCTGTGGCTTGGTGGTACTGAGGTGGCTAAGAAGCGTGAGGCAAGTCAATTTAACTGCAGCTTCACCAATGTAGAGACAGTGATGGATTGTGTGGATGCTTTATGGTTGCTGCTGCAAGGCTGTGGCGTAGGCTTCCGACCCATTGTTGGGCAGCTGACGGGCTACCAGAAACCAATCCCTAAGCTGACTGTTAAACGCAGTGAGCGTACCACAAAGGGTGGTGTAGCTTACAACGAGGAGACATTTGATGCAGCAACAGGAGTGTGGACAATTAAAGTCGGAGACAGTGCAGAAGCTTGGGCAAAAAGCCTTGGTAAGCTGGTCGCCCATGCGTTTCCCGCCCGTGAACTTATACTTGATTTCACCGAAATACGTCCGGCAGGCGAGCGTCTTTCTGGATACGGATGGATAAGCTCTGGTGATGCATCTTTGTGCAAGGCATACATAGCAATCCATAAGATACTGAACCGCCGCTCAGGGTCGCTGTTGACCCGCATGAACATCCTAGACTTGGTTAACTGGATGGGAACTGTGTTGTCGTCACGCCGCTCTGCTGAGATTGCCTTGTTTACATTTGGTGAAGATGAGTGGGAACAGTTTGCTGTTGCTAAGAAGGACTTTTGGATTGATAACGAGCAACGTGCCCAGTCTAATAACTCATTGGTTTTTAATACTAAGCCATTGAGGTCAGAGCTTGAGAAGATATTTGGTCTGATGGTTTCCAGCGGTGGCAGTGAGCCGGGCTTCATTAACGGTCAGGCAGCAACTAAACGTGCGCCTTGGTTTAAAGGTAGCAACCCCTGCGTTGAGATCTTGTTGGGAAACAAATCGTTCTGTAACTTGACCGAAATAGACTTGAATAAATTTCATGGTGATAGTGCTGGACTACGCCGTGCAGTTGAGATTGCCGCTCGTGCTAACTACCGCCAGACCTGCGTGAACTTGAGAGACGGTATCTTGCAAGAAGCATGGCACATGAACAATGACTTCCTGCGTTTATGTGGTGTGGGCTTGACTGGTATTGCTACACGACCAGACCTACAGGCTTATGACTATGCAGAGCTACAACGAACAGCGACTTCAGCAGCTTATGCAATGGCAGATGAACTTGGTACACCCCGTCCTAAGAACATAACCACTGTTAAGCCAAGCGGTACGTTGAGTAAGATTATGGATACCACTGAGGGTGTGCACAAGCCATTAGGTAAGTACATCATTAACAACGTGGTCTTCAGTAAGTTTGACTTAGTTGTTCCTAAGTTGCGTGGTGCTGGCTACAAAGTGTTTGACCACCCATTTGATAAAGAAAGTGTGTTAGTTGCGTTGCCAGTTAAGTGGGATACAGTTGAGTTTGATGTGCATAACGGTATGGAGGTAAACCTTGAGAGTGCCTTTGATCAACTAGAACGATACAAGATGTTAATGACCAACTGGTGTCAACAAAACGTATCAGCAACGATTAGCTATGATGTAGATGAAGTGCCTGTAATTGTTGATTGGCTGTTGGAGAACTGGGATAACTATGTTGGCGTAAGTTTCTTATTCCGTAATGACCCAACAAAGACAGCTGCCGACTTAGGTTACCCGTACCTACCGCAAGAGGTTGTAACCAAGGAGGTGTTTGAGAAGTATGTAGGTAGTATTGTTGACTTTGAATTAGACGAGACAACCGTATCAGATACACTAGATGATGATTGTGCTACCGGCGCATGTCCAATTCGTTGATATGAAAGAACAAACACAGGAGGCCGTGGAACACATGAACCATTACAACAACAATGATTATTTTGCCCACCTAGTAATAGATGTAAAACAAGAAGACGTTAAGGAGTAACTATGGTAACTAAGAAACAAACAGCAGAGCCAAAGACCACACCACAACATGGATTGAAGATGCGGCTGGATGACATGTTGACAATCCAACCTAAGACTGATAAGCAGAAGGAGTTCTTTGATGCCTATCAGCAGGGTCATTACTTCTGTGCCTTGTCTGGTGTGGCTGGTACAGGCAAGACTTACATTGCTTTCTACAAAGCTTTGGAAGAAGTTATGGAGAAGTCTAATCCATACACCAAGCTTGTCATCATCCGCAGCTCAGTACAGAGTCGGGAGATGGGTCACTTGCCGGGCGATGCAGCTGAGAAGATGAACCAGTTTACTGAGCCGTACAAGCAGATTGCTGCAGAGTTGTTCAAGCGTAAGGACGCTTGGGACAGGTTGGTTGAGCAAGGGTACGTTGAGTTTCTATCTACATCATTCATTCGTGGCACGACATTTAACAATGCCATTGTCATGTTGGATGAGAGTCAGAACTGTACGATGCATGAGCTTGATACCATCATAACTCGTATTGGTAACGCCTCTAAGTTCTTCTTGTGCGGTGACTACCGACAGGTTGACTTGAAGAAGCGTGATGATAAGAGTGGACTGTTGGAGTTCTTGACTATCTTACGAGCAATGAAAGAGTTCACAGAGATTGAGTTTACAGTGGACGACATTGTACGCAGTAGTTTGGTGAAGAGCTACATCATTGCCCGAATCAAGTACGAAGATAGTAAATACTAACTGTTATAATGTCTGGAGTAACACAGCTACAACTGTGTTACAATCATTTCTTTTGGAGGATTTATATGATACGATTTGCGCTAAGACAAGGTATTGGATTTGACATTGAATACAACGATGAGATTTGCTACGTTGCTATAGAGGATGGGGAGCATGAGCTTATGCTTGGTTTCAATGGCATCATTATTAAAATACCTTTTGTCCAGATTGAGATTGGTGATATGTTTGAGCTGGAGCTTAGCAAATGATGACTGATGCTAAACCAAGAATTTCTTACCAGTTCAAAGAAGGACACTATTCTTTCTATAGGGGCAGGCTTAACAACCAACATCACCCTGAATCACACCGTGGTAAAGAGTGGCAACGTGGTTTTGATCGGGCTTACTTTGACAATATAGATAGGATTACCCAGCATGCAGAACAAAAGGTTTGATAAAGAACTGTTTGATAAGTATGACAAGATGGGACGAGACATAGTCAAATCCTTTATTGGTCAATGGGGATTGATTGCTGAAGACAACCCTGATAGATACGGAGTTGATCTGCTCCTGTATGCTGACGGTGAGTTGAAGGGGTGTGCTGAAGTTGAGGTACGAAACTCTTGGAAGACTGTTGAGTTTCCTTACGAAGATCTTAACGTACCATACCGCAAGAAGAAGCTATTAGAGAATGATATGGAGACGTTCTTCTTCTCCATCAATGCTGATGGCACTGCTCTGTTCTTCTGCAAGGCTGATGATGTCCTGTCCTCTGAGGTGAAAGAAAGCCGCAACAAGTATGTATATAAAGGGGAACATTTTTATAAAGTCCCTCTTGATAAGCTAACTCATATAGTTCTTTAACTGCGCCTACTAGCCAACCCACCCTTAGCCAACTTAGAAGCTGCTTCTCTGATGGCTTTGGTGGCTGGTACTGTATTGTCTGCCTTGCGGATCTCTTCCAAGTTATCTGCAATCTTACGCAGCAACGTAGCCCTCTCCACAGATCCTTGCTTTTCCAATACGTCTGCCATATTCCTCAATGGAATAGGGTACAAAGGTGAGCCAGCCACTCTCGCTGTGTACTGATGTCCCATACCTGTCTTTGTTGACGTTATCTGTGAAGCAGCGGCGTAGGACTGAAACAATTCACGTATAGCTTTGTATGAATTATTAGTGGTAATTATCTGCTGCTTCTCTGGAAGGGCTTTAAATTTTTCAGTGTTACTAACTAAGGCTGCAGAATCGTTATACATCTTAATTGCTTCTTGACGCTTCTCACTGATAGGTTTATAGACATCAAGCTTTCCTGCAACAACTTTTTCTGCTTTATTAACCATCAACTTATCCGCTTCCACAAACGCATCTTCTGTTTCGTTCATAGCACCTGACCGTGGTATAGACAAAGCACGGGTTGACTTAGGATCTCCACTAATGGTACGAACAATAACATCTAAGTCTTGATTATCGTAAGCTGTGGCTGGCATGTTGACACGGCTAAATAAGTAATCAGCGTATGGCATCTCTGTAGAAACAAAAGCAGATGGATCTCGGCCACCAAAAGAACCTGTATTAAACGGCAGGTTTAGATCTTTAGTAAAAGAAGGTGCAGCTATATTTAGCTCTGAGTGACTGAAAGATCCTCGTTGTGGTTTAGCAAAGCCCTGTTGACTCAGTGTATCCGCTCTATTAGAGTTACCGTGGAATAGTTGTTGCGGAGGTGTGCTTTTATATTTAAGACGCAGACGGTCCAAAGCCTTCTGATTCTTTTTAGCAAGCACTGTAAATAAAGATTTGTCTTTAGCTTTAGATGGGTCAGCTTCTCTACCGTTTAACATTCTAAAGTCACCCTGTGTTACACCTACAACAGAATCTTCAACACCGTCCATCATTAACTTAGGGAAACGATCTGTCCTTATCTCACGTATCTGTTCAATCATATCATTACGATCAGCAAGATTACTAACTGTTTTTAGCATTCCTTTGACCGCCTTGTCTGACACGATTACAACAGGCTCTTCAGCCAACGGCTGCATCAATCCTTTAGGTGCTGGTGGTTCTTCTTGCTGTGACACCACCTTAGAGAAGTCGTAGTTGCCTTCTTCATCTACAAAGTCATACACACTACCAGCGCCGGGGTAAGGTTCTGCGTCTACGTATTTACCTAAGTGTGTGAACACAGTGTTGTCATACTTCTCAGGATAGTTTTTCTTTAAGAAGTCCATCGTAGAGGCACCCTCAAACTCTAAAGCCTTGGCCTCTGCTGCCTGCACTTCTTCTGGTGCATACTTAGCCAGCCCCATAGGTTGTGGTGCTGCCTCCGGCATAGCCTTAGCTACAGGGAAAGCTTCTTCTGTTTGCTTTGCTAGTGTAGGCGTAGCTTCTAACATGTCAGCACCTACATCAGCAATACCTTGGATAGCTTTCTTAGTTGGCTGACTAGACAGTGCTTTGGTTAAAAGTTTATTAACAATACCCATTATAATTCACCTGCTTTTAAATCTTGTAGTATCATTTTGTAATCGTCAAGCTCATCATACGCACCTGCTTCTTCTAAAGAAACACCGTTGATTTCTTTATACCTGTTGTTGATAACCTTACGGGAATCAGAGGGTAGACGATTAAACTGCATCTTATAATATTTTACAACATCCTTATCTGCCAGCTCATCCAACAACCCACTCTTAGCAAACTTAACAATATCTCTAATGGCTTGTCCAATTACAATTCTTTTCTCTGGTGTGCTGAGTAATTGGTAATCAGGGTCAGTTAATATCTCTCTCATCTCTGGTAATATTTCTTTGTTGGCTGCACGTACAAGACTGTTATCAAAGTCTTTCATACCTGATGAAGCACCATACAAAGCGTAAGGACTCAGACCCAGTTTAGTTATTTCTTTTTCTTCAGGAGACTTATTAGGAATTTGACGTACACCGATAAGCCTGTTAAATATCTCACCTTCTCTGTAGATTGCATCATTCTCTTTCAAACGTGGAGCAGCTTCTGGTAACATCTCTTTAAGGATTGGCAGCTTATTCATCACACGTTTTGTGGCTGCTTCTGCGCCCAGCTCATACCATGTACCATCTTCGCTAAGAACGTTAGGGTCTCTAACAATTGTACCGTCTTCGCTAAACATATCTATAGTGTCATACAACTGCTTAAGAACAAATGGTTGTGTGAAGCGTCCGCCAAAATCACCAAGCACTTTACCAACATTTACAGCTACTTTATCAGCTTCTTTCTCTGATGAAAAGGAAACAATCAGCTGATCTAGGAAAGTGTTCTGCGACCCTGCTGGTAGTTTTATACCAATGATAGTCTGTAACATCTCAGCCGTCTTTGCCGTATCTCCGTTACGTAACTTAACAATAAAATCAGCAACAGCAAAATAAGGAGCAAGAGGAAACAACGCCCTGATGTCAGTAGTACCACCCTCAGTAACCTCTGCAGTAAACCAGTCTTGATCCTGTCTAGTCTCACGGTATTTTATAGCAGCGTACACAGCACCCACACCCACAAAACCTTGTGTCATTTTAGTGTTGCGTTCTCTTCTTATTAGCTGAGATTTAGCCATGTCTCCTGCTTTTTCAGCTGCATCAATAAGAGCATTGTCCCTACTGAAACTACCAGCAACTCCTAACGGGCTGTACCTGTATTGGAATGCCATAGCGTTTGCCATAAAGCGAGGGAAAGGAATGACCAAAGAAGAACCCGGGAATTGCTCAATAGCTCTAATGATAGACGAAGCGCCACTTTCAAATACACCTTCTATACTCTTGTCTGTACCCTTACGAGACTTAGGCATGTATGAAAAGGTTGCTTTCAAAGAATCATCAACTGCTCTTTTAATCACAGCAGAAGGAACAACCTTATTCTTACCTAAGAAGTCTCCGTATAAGTCCATACCTTGATCTCGCAACTGCTTCTCAATAGAAGATGTGAAGACAGCCCTACGAAACAAACCATCAACAGCTACGTTCAGCGAATTAGCCCAGCGACCAATCTTAGATATCTCTTCGTTACCTGTCTCTTGTAAAGCAGAGAACAAAGTTTCCCTGAGCGTAGGGTTAAATTTTAAGATATCATCAGCGGCTTCTGCAGCCAGTGTCCTGCCTTCTGTTGTTGCTATCTTTGTCCACACATCAACAGCGTCGCTGAAAGAATCAGCAACAATCTTCTTAGCTCTTTCCTGTCCCTTACCCGCTACAGCATCACGTACACCCACACCTGTGGCGTATACGATACCCTCCATCATGCTGACAGCGCTTCTAACTGACAGGCCGACTGAGGTACCAATAAGGTTTCGGCTCAGTGTATCAATACCAGATGTAATCCAAACTTTACCCTCACGTTCTATGCGTGTAACGAAGGAAGAAAACTTACTCAGAGCGCTGGTATACTCTTCATCTTTACTGTACAAAGCATCAAATTGTTTTTCAAACTTTGGACTCACACCTCTAATTTGATTCATCCACTTACCTGTCTGGCTTAGTGAGTTCAGAATCTTACCTGCTTCAGATGTTGAGCTAACAAACATAGCAGCATACTGCTCTTTAGTTACACCCAGCTGTGCTAGTCCTGATTCAATAATTGTTCCGTCAATAGCATCAGTGTTAGCAATGATCCTGCCTATAGCACTCATTGCTGATTCATTATCTTTACGCATAAACTGCGTATCAGTCTCCATAATCTTGAATGCTGCTTGCGCTGTCAGCCTAACAAAGTCTGTCTTTACTTTTGCATCTGTGATAACACCAGCAGGGTCTAACTCTTCTAAGATAGATTTACCATATACCTTCATGTAAGACTCAACCACAGAATCCATGTTCTCAGTAAGAGGATCAACCATTGCCGTCTCTAGCTTTGTTGCAGGCTCAGCGATAGTCTTTGCCACCTTTGTGCTACCCTCTTCAATTGCTTTAGATAACTGTCCTATATATTTAGAGGGGTCTAAGCTGACTGCCTTGTAAGCAGCTGCGCCACCCAGTGCAGCGGTAACAGCGCCAACTGCGCCGATAAGACCGAAGCTCATAGATGAAGGCTCTTCACCCAAAGCAGTGTCTACAGCTTGTTCCAGCTTCTGTGATGTAGCAGCAGATGCCACACCAACCAAGCCTTCTGTAACCGCACCGATAGCTGCTGACTTCTTAGCAACAGACTTAAGGCCAAGCTTTGCTGCCTGTGTAGTGGCTGCGCTTGAAGCAATTCGTGCGGCACCAACAGTAGCTGCCTTACCCACACCAAAGCCTAGGTATGTTGTAGGGTCTGTGACAATAGCTTTTAAGATATCTAGGTAAGGACTGATGCCGCCTTGACCACCTTCTTCATAGAAGCTGGCGGTGTTAGAGTATACTTTCCTAGCTAGAGAAGCCGTAGCTGCATCAGCAGGGTCAGCGTTCTTAATGTAAGAAAGCTCAGCCACCGTGCCGAAAGCTGCGTTAAAGTCAGTGAAGCGCTGGTCTGCTAAGTATTCATCAACAAAGTCTTCTTTGTCATCAGTAGCAGGGTCGTATACTTTATTGCGTCTGATCTTCTGTGAGTCCACGATAACACTAAACAGATCATCATTAGCAGACAAGTCTTTAACAGAGAACTGCTTAGAGAAATCAAAGTCAAATGAAGGCGCTGGTTTAGTAGGTACATTAACAGCAGAAGGTGTAGGTTCTTTTTTAGCAGTTGACAAGTATGCATCAGGATCAAAAGAACTAGAAGAAACTGCAGTATTTTCTGATATATATTTATCAGGATTAAAATCAGCAGTAACTATGTTTTTTTCTTTTGCAAGATATTCATCAGGATTAAATGCCATCTTATTTTAGTCCGGGGTATTTACGGTTAATAGTATCATTGATGCCTGCTGCTCTAGGATCTGTAGAGTTTGCTGTTGCCCATGCCTTAGCTGCCTTGTCTTCAGCACTCATACCAACTGAAGCACCGCCTACTTGGGCAGGCTTAGAAGCAGTTGGTGCTTTAATATATTGCTTACCATTAACAACAGTTAAATCAATACCTTGAGCTGATAGCTCGGCAACTAACTTCTGATCAGCGGGGGCTTTAAACATACCGTTCTCATCTACAATAGAACCGATAAGTAGGATACGTGCCGCTGCATTAACTTTAGTACCTTGTAACATTGCTAAAACCTCTGGAGATCCCTCTGGTAGCTTTACACCGTTAACTACAAATACATCCGCACCTCTAGCGTTCTTAGAGGAAGGTATCATAGCTAGGTCATTCCTTACAGCGGATGTAATAATCCCAGTTAAGTCTAATGGTTGTCCTAAACTAAAAGATCTCTGCGCCTGTGCTGCCAATAGCTGAGCTTGCCTTTCCCTCTTACCATCGTTAAGAAGAAAGTTATCAGCAAAAGCATTATCTTCAGCAGAGAATTCTGTAGGACGGGATTTAATATTGAGAGCCTTAAAGCGATTTGCAGTAAAGATTGCTGCGTGGTCTGTATCGCCTGAAGCTTTATCAAACTTTTCCATGTCTTTAGCAAAGGCTTCTATTTTTACCACGACAGCCTTCCTTTTCACAGGGTCGTCTGATGAATCAGTATACTCTTTAAGTAAGATCTCTTGATTCTCTGCGGCACTCTTAGGTAGCTCTAAAGCTGCTTCGTTCAAGCTCGCTGTAGGAGTAAGCATAGGCTTATCAGCTTGTTGTTCAAACGCCATCAACTGATCAGAGGTCAAGCCCACACTACCAGCTAATTTGTCTAATTGACGCTGCTGTCCTTTAGGACTAATACCAAAGAAAGAACTTTCTTCTAATTTAGCTGAGACAGGAGCAGGTTGTTTAGTGGTGGCTGCTTGTACCCAGTCAGAATAATTCTGTGCTGAAGCACCCTCTTGCTTCTTAACAATGAAGTCACGTAACGTCTTCTTCATTGGATTGCCTGCAGCTAACACAGTCTTGTATGAAGATAGGAATACATTGCTTGAGTCAGAGCCAATAGCAATGCGCTCTTCTTCAGTTAGGTCAGCTTGATAAGAAGTGGCTTCAGAGTCACGTTTCTTAATCTCTTCCTTAAGGGCAGCAGTCTGCTCTTGATACATCTGATAATTAATGTAAGCATTCTTAGTTTTGTTAGCTAAGGATACTTTAGTTGTTTCACGTTCTTCGTCAAACTTATCGCTAACAGCTTCGAGGGCACCAGTCAGAAATGATTTAAGTTTAAAGCTCATTCTTTATTTCCTCTGGACATCAGTCCCTTAGGTTGTTCAACGACAGGCTCTTCATCAGTCTTACGCATCTTATTAGCCGCAGTAACTTCTGAGATAGCAGACTTAACGATATCTTCATCCACTGTAGTCATCTGATCACGGTCTTCTTTTGTTATAACGAAACCGACATCGTTTAACTCTGCTAATGTTATGATAAGCTCAACGACAACAGGCGTTACAAGCACTGCTGTGTCTGGGGAATGTATCCCGTTCATCATCTCAATCTTTGTCAAAGCTTCGGCTAACTCATACACAGGTACATCTTCTTTTAAACCCATCATGATTGATTCAATAACAGCCCCTTCAGAAAGTCTTTCTGCATAGTGATCAACAACTTCAGAAAGCTTTGTTAGTTTAGGTGCCTGCTCCCAAGGACGGCTACTAGGTCCTGTCGTTAAAGACATACCCGGTACGGGAGACATTAATAATTTATCATTTACCACGAATCAGCTCCTCTTTTTGTTTTCTGATTGCAGAAATATAATCAGCAATCTCTGAAGTAATGTCACCACCTGCAGCCCGTGCAGGACCAGAAGGCATAGCGCTCCTAGCCAACAACCCTGTGCCTGTTAGTGAGGGACGCTTAGTTACTTTAGTAGAAGCAATCTTTTCTTCCACTTTTTTCATTGTATTGTAGTATGTCATTTGTTATCCTTTAGAAGATCCTACTAAGTGCCCATTTAGTAGCAATGCTAGCCACAGCAGAGTAGATGCCACCACTAGAACTAGCGTCAGCCTGTGCTTCCGCAGCTTTTAAACTACCTGTAGAAGTAATCTGTTGAAGAAGAACTTGCGTTGCCCTATCCTCATCCTTCTCCCAGCTGCTCCAAGCCATTTCAACTTGATCTCGGTACAGCTGTATCTGGTTATTATAGTCTGCTAATGTCATCTGTTGCATCTGCTGTGCATTCAAATAGTTAGAAGCATTGGTGGCAGCAGTGTTAGCTGTGCTGATATCCCTACGCCATTGAGCATTTGATTGATCAATAACCAAACGTTGGTTTGCGTTGAACTGATCTCTTGCATTCTGCTGCTCAACATTAAACTTAGAAACAGAGTTGGATTGGTCAGCGTTAAATTGACCCAGAGCATTTTGCTGTGCTGAATTAAACTGACTAACTTGAGAAGACAAACCTGCCATAAACTGATTCGTTTGATTATCAGAGGTGGCATTAAACTGGCTTGCTGCATTAGCAGCTGCTGTGTCTGACAGCATAGCCTGTGTCATCTGCTGAGCCTTAAACAAAGATGTCTGCTGCTCGTTATTTAAGTTCTGTAAATCCAAAGCAAGAAAAGCCTGTGAATTCTGAGCAAGTGCTTTCTGTCTATTGTCTAAGTTAGCCATGTCTATTGTTGCAAACGTGGCAGCATTAGCTAATACATTGGCCTGCTGATTACTGAGATCAGTTAAATTAATCTGCTGAACAAACTGTGCATTAGCAAGAGCAGATTGCTGTTCTGCTGTAAAATTAACATTAGCCACCTCCGCAATACGTGCAGCGTTAGTGATGTTTACTTGTTGTTTATTAGTAAGCTCTTGTCCCTTCAATGCTGATTCAATTTGTGCGTTAGCTAAAGCAGTTTGTTGTTTATTAGATAGGTTAGTAACCTCAAGCTGCATCGCATTCGTGGTGTTGAACAGTCTTGTTTGTTGATCGTTAGTGAGATTAAGTCTACGTTCATCTAATACAGAACTAACGTTAAACAAGGCAGTTTGTTGCTTGTTAGACAACACTAGGTTTTCCAAAGCCGCTCTTGCTTGAAAGTCTTGAATAAAAGATTGTTGTTGATTGGTAGCATTAATCTGTGCTGCATCAAAATTCTGAGTAGATTGCAGCATACGTGATTGCTGATCATTACTTAGTTCTTGTCCTGTAAGAGCAGCTCTAACTTGTAAGTTAGATAGTGCAGTTTGCTGACGATTACTTAAGTTTGCCAAGTCAACTTGTAAGTTCTCAGCTGACCGTTGCATAGCTGATTGCTGTGAGTTACTTAGGTTAATGTTGTTTACTTCAGCGTAACGAGCAGCATTGGTCAACGCAACTTGTGTCTTAACATCTAAGTTCTTCTCTTGCATTGCTGCTTTAAGTTGGGCATTTGCTAATACAACAGATTGCTGGTTAGAGAGGCTTTGTCCTTGTAAAGCAAAAGCATTGGAACTATTCTGCAACACTGCTTGTTGACGAGCAGTAAGATTAGATAGCTCAAGGTTTTGCATGGCAGCAGCGTTGGCTAACGAAACTTGTTGACGGTTGCTTAAGTTGGTTAACCCCATCTGTGCAAACGTCTGAGCATCAGCAGCTGCGATAGGAGTTGCGGCCTCCATAGCAGCTTGAACAATAGCAGCACCCGCCATACTACTGGCACTAATACCACGAGAAGACATAGCAGCATTGGCTTGGCGAAGAGCACCAGCAGCCCAAGCAGGTGTGCCGTTATTAAACTGCTGCATCAGCTTATCCATCTGACCAGCAACAGTGGCTGCAGCCTCAACGGTACCAGTCTGTGCTGCTGCCAGAGCCTGACTAAAGTTACCTTGCTGTGCTGTAGCAATGGCAGCGCTGTTGAGCATGTCCATTGTTGCTGCAATTGCCTGAACAGGTTCTATAAGTTGTAAGTTCTCACGAGCAACATCAACTAACTCTTGTTGAGTTACAGCACGTTGTTGAGCAACAGCTGTTGAGGTGGCGTTTGTTTGAGCAGAGGTTGCTGCTGGTATTTCTGACGCTTTTGCCGCTGACAAAACAGCAGGGGCATCCATTGTTGCAAACCTAGTTTCAGGGAGCGTATAACTAGTAGCGGCCTGAGCCTCTGGTGTTCCTGCTAACTGAGCAGCTGACGCTGCAAAGTCTTTATCGGTAGTGGCTGCTTGTACTTGAGTGGCTCCACCTACATCAGCAACAGTGGCGGCGTTAGCCAGCTGGTTAGGTGTTGCTTCTAAACCCACTGGTGCCTGTACAACAGCAGCATTAGGCGCAGTTGGTGCAGTAGCTAAAGCATTATTGGATACACTACCTTGTGCTGCCTGTGATAAAGCGCCTTCTGATACAGTGCCAGTGGCAGCACCAACACCTTGTAAAGCTGCTGTCAGTGCAGGCGTTGCCGCTGCTGTAGACATGTTAGCTGATGCTACATTTGTAGGTGTAGCTGCATTAGCAACATTAGAAACCTGTGAAGCTGTCCCCTGTGACGCTGCTGCTGAGGCAGCTTGTGCAGCCATCAACTGATTCTGTTGTTCTTGTAATTGAGCTGCTGTTAGTATAGGTGTTCCTTGTGGACGTGGTACACCAGTGGCTGTGGTTTGATAAGCAGCGGCATCTTCTGGAGATGTGGCTGAAGATTGAGCAACACCACCAACAGCAAACTTCTTCCGTGTCAATCCACCCTTAGCCATGCGTTGCACGTACTTGTCTGTGATGATGCTATACTTAGCAGCCAGCGCAGGTGATGATTTGATGTATTGATCAAAGCCCTGCATAGGACCATCGTAGCCAAGCTTACGAGCAAGTATTTCTTTTTGTCCTGAAGTGAATTCTTTTTTCATGTTTATCTTTTAATAACAGCGTTTGCTAAGTATTGTAGCATATCTGGGTTATCCTGCAACAAGCTAAGAAGACCAACAGTAGTACAATACACTTGTCTTTCTGTTAGGTTCATTTGAAATCTCTCGTCCAGTGCGTGGATGGTTTCATGAAGCAATGTATCAGCTTCGTCATAAAGGCTCTGACCTTCTTGAATCTTTATGGTACCTTTGCCTATGTGCGTCTCGCCGTAGCTGTCAGGAAACTCCTCAACAGTCAATATCTGTACGGTGTATTCTTTACCAATAACTTTAAGGTATGTAGGTATCATGCGATTCCTGTGAGGTATTTAGTTTTACCATCAACCTTGGTTGCTGTTAATACCTGCTTCTTTAGATCTGTAGCATCGTAAGCACAATGTACCCAACCGCTGTTGGCATCGCCTTCAGTGTAGAACTCAAGTATTAATTGTGTAAATTCTAGGTTATCTCTAATCCACACAGCCAACTCTTTGTTATCCACACCACCAACTTCAAAGTCAGCAGCAAAGCCAAAGCAATGTTGGCTAGTTCTAGAGCCGCCTACAGCTTTATTAAGCTCAGGCACTCTCAATCCACTGGTGATTGTTACAGGACCAAACTGGTCTCTAACAGGTTGTAACACACAATCAACTAAATCTTGTAAACATTGTAATTGTTCTGGTGTTG
>Ga0222711_1000172_pt1 | contig 21243 bp, 18 predicted proteins | sample AntAcemetage1699_FD_179814 | JGI IMG/M metagenome (GOLD analysis project Ga0222711, IMG submission 179814) | Saline water microbial communities from Ace Lake, Antarctica - #1699 | ecosystem: Environmental > Aquatic > Non-marine Saline and Alkaline > Saline | place: Antarctica: Ace Lake...
GCCTTGTGCTGGGGCGTCGGGAGGCAAATCTCCAGAACTCCACCCCTGTCTCGCTTCCTTTTGGAGCGAAACCCGTGCCGCTGTGGCTTGCGGGGGTCGCCCTGCTGACGGGAATTGGGCTGCTGGTGCTTGGTTCACAGTTCTTGGTGAACGGAGCAGTGGGCATCGCTTCCTCGTTGGGGGTCAGCGGGCTGGTCTTGGGGCTCACCGTTGTGGCTCTCGGGACCTCACTGCCCGAACTCGCTACCGCGATCGTCGCACTGCGTCGGGGCGAGCGCGACATGGCGGTAGGAAATATCGTGGGCAGCAACATCTTCAACATTGGGATGGTGCTCGGTGTTCCCGCCATGTTCTTCGACGGGGGTATCCCCATTCCTGCCGCCGCCATCGCTTTGGATATGCCTTTGATGTTGGCGGCCGCAATTGCTTTAATGCCCATCGCATTCACCGGCTTCGTCGTGGCGCGTTGGGAGGGAATATTCTTCGTCCTCCTCTACCTGGCCTACATGCTGTACGTCGTGCTGGCGGCAAGCGAACACGACTCAGCGGCCGGCTTCACCACCGTGATGCTGTGGTTCGTTTTGCCTCTCGTGGGAATAACGCTGGTGGCCCTCACCGCTTACGAAATCGGCTTACGCCGCGGAACGACGGAGGGTCGGTTGAAAAAACCGTCATGACGCTTTCGCCCCCATCCAGCCCACTTGAGGAAAGAAGACCGTGAAGACACCGCGCACTATCAGGAAAATCGTTCGTCTCACTGCCCGTATAGCCCTGGGGCTCGCTCTCCTCTACGCGGGAATTGGGCACCTCACGTATTCACGGCTGGAATTCCAGGCCCAAGTCCCGGTCTGGCTTCCGCTCGAGGCCGATTTCGTCGTTCTCGCCTCGGGTGTTGTCGAGATTCTTCTGGGGTTAGGCCTCCTCACCTGGGGAAAGGTGGTGCCGATGACGGGGTTGGCAGCTGCCGCGTTTTTCATCGCCATATTCCCCGGCAACATCAATCAATTTGTTGAAGGAATCGATGCCTTCGGACTTGATTCCGACCAAGCTCGCCTGACGAGACTCTTTTTCCAACCCCTGTTGGTGGTGTGGGCGCTGTGGTCTACTTCGGCGGTATCTTTTGCACGGTCGCTTCGCGAGCGATCTTCGTGAATGGTTTTGCAGGGGCCTTCAGTGGGACGTGTGTTTTTCGAAGTCGCCGGGAGGTAGCAGTTTGGTCACCGGTGACAAAATGGCCGAGAGAATCATGAGCGCCAAGGGGATGGAGAAAGCGGCATAGATTCCCGCCACTTCCCCAAGGCTGCCCAGTGCTGGCCCAACAGAAATACTCGAGATGTAGACAACGGTGATGATCATGTTGATTCTGAAAGGAGCCTTGCGTGGATCATCGCTCATGGCGGCAACGGCCATGGGGAAACCCATTGACATGCCCAATCCCCACAGCACAAGGCCCAGGAAAGGAAGGGCGATAACTTCTCCCAGCATGAAGACAAGGATGCCAGCAGACGTCACCAGGGTCGAGATGAGGACGGTGGGGAAGCGTCCAATCGCTTCGACAACGAAGCCCCCGAAGACACGACCAATGGTGATGACAATCCAAAAAACTCCGAAGGCGAAAGCGGCTGCAGATCCCGAAAACCCGGAGACAGTCAGCGCAATGGGAACCCAGGTTCCGGCTGAAATTTCCGCCATGATGAAGGAGAAACCGATAAGGGACACGAGAATAGTTCGTTTCTCTTTCCACACCGCCAAAGACATTTTTCGCTCTTCGCCTTTGGGCCGTGACACTGGCTTATCGCGGTTGGGGAATTGCAACGAGGCAGCCACGGCAAGGACCGCCACGATTGCCGCCACGAGCAAGTAGTTAGCCGTGAGGCTCCAGCCTGCGTCAATCGCGAGGGATGCCCCCGCTGCCCCCAGGAGCATGCCCATTCCAAAGGCGCTGTGGATCGCTGGGAACAAACTCTTTTTCGACACCCGGTCGACCGCGGTGCCCTCAAAGTTTCCGAGGAAGTCGGCGATAGCCATCGGAAGGCCCATCGAAAAAAGCACGATGGCTGACACCAGTAGGTTCCCACCATCGAGGGAGAAACCCAGCGTGGCGAGGCTAGCGGCCCCCAGGGTAAAGATTCCGATCCCCGATGCAGTGGAACCAAAACGAACGGTGAGCACGTTGGCAAAGAGAATTCCGGCGAGACCACCCAGCGGGAACAGCATGACGAATAGTCCCATTTGCACGGTATTCAGGGCGAGCGCTTCTTGAACCTCTGGTGCGCGCGAAAGCCATGTCGAAAAAAGCAAGGCGCGGGCAAAAAACAAGCCGGCAGCGGCGAAAAACCAGAGCAAAACATTGGGTGGTGCGACGGGTGATGACACGGATGTTGGTCCTAATCTCTGGTCTGGTTGCGGGTGCCAAGTGAGGTGTTCGTGAGCTTCAGACCACAGACACTCGTTCTTGGATAAGCATAGGTCCCGGTGGTCTCGGGGGACGGGAGGGACTAGCCGAAAAGAACTTGCACACCGACTGTCAGCAGGGGGGCGATGATGAGCGCTGGCAGCATATCCGCCACAGCTACGGCGCGCAGATTGAGTAGGCGCAGCCCTACCCCCAGCAACAGCACTCCCCCGGTAGCGGTGAGGGCCGCAATCGCCGCACCCGACATGACCGAGCCAACGCTAAGGGCAAGCACCGTCAAGAGGCCCTGCCAGATACCGACTGGTATGGCCGAAAAAGCGACACCCCAACCCAGCGAGGCGGCAAACGCGATTGACGCAAAGCCATCAAGCGTCGATTTCAGCGCCAGCTGATCGATTCCCTGACCCGTGCCATCCTGGAAAGCTCCCAGAATCGCGAGGGGCCCGATGGCAAAGACCAGCGACGCGTCAACGAAGCCGTTAATGAACCGCTGCCGGCCCGTAACCGCAAGCGGCGCGTCAATCAGTCCTTCCAAGGGCAACGCATCGCCAGAGCCCACCGTGGAGTCAGGGAAAGAACTGCGGCCTTTGCGCGCCAAAGTGTTTTGCAGCCATCCGCCAAAGCGTTCGAGTTGGGACTCGATGCCAGCCAGAGACCCGATGATGCTGCCGATCAAAAGAGCCCCGATCACGACGAGAAAAGTACCCCCGGCGCCCACCACACCCACGAACTGGGCATCCGTGAGAGAAACGAGGTTCAATCCACCCAGCACGAGGGTCACGAGGCCTAGAGCATCCGTGACAACTCGGCTGGTGCGCTCGGGCAATCGCTTGCCCACAAGGACACCGATGGTTGCGCCCACCACGATGGTGGTGATGTTCAGGAGGGTGCCGAGTCCAATCACCGCTCAAGGCTAATCGTTGCCGTGCCCCCGGGGAACCAGGTGGCCCGCTGTCGTCCCCGTTACCACCAGCCAACTGACGGCGTACACAGAGCAGTTACTCACACGCCATCGATAGCCTGGAGTGATGAACGCACTGCGCATATTCCTTTCACGAGTTGACGCCACGGTGATCGGATTGATGGACAAAATTGGATTGCCCTTCCTTCGCGTGGGAATTGGTGTGGTGTTCATCTGGTTTGGGGCTCTCAAACCACTGGGAATAAGCCCCGCCGAAGAATTACTCGCTGCGACCGTCTATTGGTGGACTCCCGAGATCGTTGTGCCTGCCATCGGGTATTGGGAAGTGCTCATTGGGGTCACCTTTCTCATTCCCGCTCTCACTAGGGTGGCAATCTTCTTATTGGCTCTCCAGATGCCAGGAACCTTTCTTCCGCTGGTTTTGCTTCCTGAAGTCTGCTGGGACGATTTCCCGCTGGGCCTCACCTTGGAAGGGCAATACATCGTGAAGAACCTCGTCATTATTGGTGCCGCTTTGGTGATTGGTTCACGCGTGAGCGCTCTGCGAGCAAGCAAGCGCAATCGCGAACGCCAAGCCGCAACCCAGGCCACAAGCTAAACCTTGAGCAACCAGGCCCCCTGGGTTCGCGGACGGAACATGAACCAGCAACCACAAGATTATTAGCCTGCGCTGTGGAGAAAGAGCGTGAGAGGAAGTCCTCTAGACGCCCACAAAAAGTCGCCCAAGCACTGACCTCTCGCCACATCTACTCAGTCAGCCTGAACCCTGCGCGAGCTCAGGCCTTTCCGCCAGGACGAAAAGCTGCGAACCGAGCCGCTGTGCGGGGCTCGCAGCCAGGGGTAAGGGTGGATTTCTGCAAGCCGTGTGAATTTTGCGAATGACGGCACTGGTGCAAATGTCACAGCAACATCGTGCTGTGACGCGTAGTCATAAGGGTCTCCCAGGAGAACAACGACTTCGCGTCGGGTGGCCAAATCGTTGAGGGTTTGCAGATAAAACCCTATTCGGCGGGAACTCAACTGAAGTTTCCGGAGGGCTGGGGCGTTGAAAACAAAAACGGCAGGCAAATTAGGGTGCGCTACCAACGCTGGATCCTCATCCCCCAGTGAGTCAATGGTCAGCAGAACGCGATCTGGTGCGCGGACGTGCAAGGGTGTTTGAGGCCCAGCAGTGTTGCCGCTATCAGGGTCACCATCAAGCAGTGGCTCACTCGACAGAGCATGCGGGGAATCGGTATGAGGAAACTCTTGGATCGGGCATGTGTTCTTCAGCGGACATCGGTTACACAAACCCGGCGCCCGTTTTTCTACCTGCCACCGGGCAAACCCGTAGGGTTTGCCCGTCCCTGCCCCCACCGTCCATTGCCAACCCAGCAGGTTTGCCGCTCGAGACCCATCGATAAGTTCCCGATGCATACGCTCTTGCCCGTGGAGCCACCCCCGGCCATTTCGCACACTCCAGTGGGAGGCAAGCCACATTCTGCTCTGATTTACCAGCCAACCATCGTGTTCTAGTTCAGACACGACCTCATCAACACAGAGCATCTCGCGGTCCCACCCCTCGCCAGGTGAATCCCATGGGGCCTCGAACCTGAGGTTTTCAAAGAGCCGCGCCCCCACCCTGGCGTAGAGGTGTCGGGCATACTCCTGCCAGAGCAACTCGTCTTGATATTTTTCTCGATCCCTGGGTGGGGCTGTCTTGACCTGACGCCACACCGAATCCAGGGTGAGAATGTTGTGGCGAAGGTAAGGCGAGAGAACACTTGCTCCCCGGGATGACGCGGGAAAGACTTGAGACCGCCGCGATGCGTAGCCCGTAATGTCAAGCGCTGCCAGAGCCGCATCAGCTGCGGTCTGCCCTCCTGCAATGGAGCTGAGCCCCAGGTCCCCCGAATAAAGACCAGTAAAATCGCGCTCAATAACGGTCTGAGGGTCGACCAAAATATCGAGAACGGAACTTTTCATCAGCCATAGGCTAGCGCCCACCTAGAAGGGTTCCCTGGGCGGCGACGGGGAATGAGGAGCAAGGGAATCGGGAGCGGACGAGGGGCTGAAACTTGTACCCGACGGATTATGAACTCGATGCCTAGGCATTAGCTGGTGTTGCAGGCTGTTAGCTGACGGTGCGGATGCCCGTCTGACAGAGGAGTCGCTACATTCTCGGGAAAGAGAGGAGCCGGTCTATACGCGATAGGCTCGAAAGATGGCGCTTTCATCAACATCAAAACCAAAGAAAAAGAAAAATAATCGTGCCCTCCGAACGATCGTGGTGATCGTTGCCATACCGGTCGCGGTCTTCGCTCTGGTTCTCGCTGCAACCCCTTTCTCTCAGGTTGCCCGAGGGGTGATGTTCGGGATCGTGTTCTGGCAAGACGCAAGTATTGACCACATTGCTGTCTTTCCCGCTAACGAGATACCCACCTCAAGTCCATCGGACTTGCCACGCGGCTTAGATGACACGACACTGAGTGCATTCGGTGGCCTTGACCTGCGCAATTACCTATTGGATCAGCCCGGCCAGGACGCGCTCACTCTGCGCTCCAGTGACGAACTAGACCAATTTCTGACTAGCGGCGAGACCAGCGCGTTTCTCGTCGTGCGAGACGGTGTCCTCGTCCACGAATGGTACGAAGAAGGCCGCAGTCCCGACGAGCTCCACAACTCTTTCTCCGTCTCGAAGTCAATCCTGTCAACCACGATAGGGATGGCCGTCGAGGAGGGCTATATTTCCTCCATCAACGACCCGATTACCGACTATGTTCCTGAGCTGCTCGAGCGCGACCCTCGATTTGGTGACATTACCTTGCGTCACCTCATCACCATGTCATCGGGGATCGCATACGACGAGGAAGCCCGGAGCCCGTTTGCAGACCAAGTCAACGCCTATTTTGGTACTGATCTTCGGCGATCGGCCATGAATAATCCCACCGTTCTGGAAGAACCGGGCGTGACCTGGTTGTACAACAATTACAACCCACAACTTCTCGGCATGGCGCTGGAACGGGCGACCGGTATGACCATCAGCGAGTACACGAGCGAGTCGTGGTGGGGACCCATGGGCGCTGAAGCGGACGCATCGTGGAGCGTCGATAGCTTCTACAACCGCTTCGAACAGTCAGCCCATGGCTTCAACGCCCGCCCGCGTGACTTGGCTCGCTTTGGCCTAATGTTTGCTAACGACGGCATGGTTGACGGGGTCCAGGTAATCTCGCCCGAATGGGTGCAAAAGGCGACTGCGCCCACGAATGTGTCCATCGGTCGAAATGACTTCCTCGAGCAGAACTACAACTACTTCTGGTGGGTTCTTCCCGACGGGAGGTTTTGGGCACAGGGAAAACTCGGGCAGTACGTCTTTGTATCTCCTGAGGACAACCTTGTCATCGTGCGCATGGGCCGTGACGAATCGGCGGACTGGCCAAGACTCCTGGCGGATCTCTCCGATCAGATCGTCACGGGTGGGATTCAGGGGCGATAAACCTTCCGAAGAGTTTGTCAGCACCAGAGTGCAAGTGTTGTCGAAGACACTCTTGATGGCGAGAAATATCTGGGTCCTTGCTGGCTCATCCCCGGAGCCTTACGGGGTTTTATCTCGTAGGGCGGACGGGACTTGAACCCGTGACCGACGGATTGTGAGTTCGGTGACTAGGGATTAGCTGGTGTTAGAGGGTGTTAGCTGGCGGTGCAGATGCCAGTAAATGACTGTGGTTTGGCGTGGATGGTGTTGGGGTGTGAGCGGTGATGATGTGCAGTCAATGTGCACTGCACTGCAGGATTCCAGGGGGGAAAACCGGAGACCTCAAGGAATTGAGGTGATAGCCCCAAGACATGAGCCGACAATCCCCAGGGCCGCGATGCCGGGCCTGGGCCCCGGTCATAAACGCCGAGACGCCCACTGTCCGTTCCAACTCAAGTCGGAAGAGGTGCTTTTGCAGCGGCTCCGTCGCGATCCCCCATCAAGGCGCACCTTAAAACCCCCGCCCGAGGTCATGCTCCACACCACGCAGCCTGGTGTCTCCCCCCAGGGCGAACGGTGCTTGTCAGGTTCTCCTGGCAGGCCGCTCGCGTGCAACCAGAATCGAAAAGAGCCCCCGAGCGACCATTGCGCCACAAGCACCCAAAACCATCAACCGAAGTGATTCACAGCACCAGCGGTGCGGAAAGTGCTCTACCCTTTTCAACGGAGCACGGGGTCACCGGCCTGCTCTGTGCAGGATCCCACCTGGGTTAGTTCGGCGTCAAACCATCCCTGCATCGGGATGAGACCGAGCCTTATTGTCTGTACATTGAGGTCTTTTTCCTGTACATTTAAGCCATGCCCCATTACGCCGCATCCAAGGCTCGAGAGTTTTTTTCGGAAGTCGTCGAGACCTCTCACACCGAGCCTGTTTTTATTGAACGCCGAGGTGGAGTGGCAGCGGTCGTGATTAGCCCCTCGCTGTACACAAAGATGCTCGAAGCGCTCGAAGATGTCGAGGATATCGCTGCCTTCGACGAGGCTCTCGCTGAGGAGGGAGACGCCATCCCCTGGGACCAGGTGAAAGCAGACCTGGGCTGGGCGTGACCTATCGCGTTGAGGTGACGACCTCCGCTGTTCGTTCCCTAAGAAAGCTTGACCCACACGATCGGCCCCGCATCCAAGGAGCCATTGCCCTATTGGGCAAAGATCCCAGACCTCCTGGATCACGCCCGCTAAAAGGCAGGCCCGGTTTTCGGGTGCGCGTGGGGGATTACCGGATTCTGTACACCGTTAATGACACCACGGTGACTGTTGTCGTCGTGGCTCTTGGCCATCGAAAAGATGTTTATCGATGAAGGAGTCACCTGCCTGACACAGGATGTGATCTTGTGGGGCGGACGGGACGTGAACCTGTGACTGTCCTGAGTTCGATTCCCCGGCATGAGTTGGTGTTAGAAGGTGAAACCCATCAGTCCCCATCACGGGCAGAAAACACCACTCTGGGGTGTCGATAAAACCGAGGGCTGCAGAGCCTGGGCTATCCCTCGAGAGCCGAGGCTAGTTGCCATCGCCACTTTTTGAGCATGTCTTCGCGTTGCGCCAAGAGCCCCAGCACTCCCTGCTCGTTGAGCTGATTTGCCAGTTCGAAAGCCTGACTGATGTCGGTTAGGGCTACCTCAATTGCGGTGTGGATTTCCTTTGCGAGCGCTCTCGATGTGTTGTCGGTTCGCACAGGTTGGTCAATCTTTGACAGCTCCGAAAACTGCTGCTCGTAGACCGGAACCCCCGGTGCCAATGACCAGCACAGGGGTAGAAATACGGCGACCGGACACGGTGGTGGTTGACATGCATTGAGCCTTTCGTGGACACAGGGAGGAAGCCACAGCTACGGAGGCTCAATTTCCCACGGTAGCCGGCATTGCTGGATTTTTGCCTCTATTCGCCGATGTCGAACTTGATAATTTGCTCCACATACGGCCCATAATGTGGCGGGCACGGCCAGCGCGGGAACATTCTGTGAGCTCGGTAAGTGCGGTGAACGATGGTGTTAGATGAGTGCATGGAATTTCTTTTCCTCCCTCTCTTGGGCCTCGCAGCGACTGCCGTGGTCATCGCCGTGGCGCGAAGAAAACAGCAGGGCACACAGAGTTCCACACGAAGCCCGATGTTTGGATTTCACAGTCCGGTGTTTAGAACCCCGACAACCCAATGCCCACACTGCCTCACAGCAATCGGCTGGGAAGCGACCAAGTGTCGACACTGTGGGATGGCCACCGTCGAGGACGGTGAGGAGGACTCTTCCGAGGAAGAGGAGAAGCAGAAGGAGGAGGACAGGAAGAAGGCAAAAGCAAAGAAAACTGTTCAAATTCTTATTTTTGCGGTTATGTCTCTGATGTTTTTGTTGCTGGGTGCAATTCTTCCCCTCTGGCCATTTTTGCTTGCTGGCGGCATCATCTTTGGGATGTTAGCTTTCCTGGATTGGCGCGCTAGCAGGGGTTCCCCGGAAGAAAATTGACAGCAAGCTTCTCTGCCCTGTCACGCATGTTCCACCGGCTGCACGAACTGAGATGTCCGGACGGGGCTTCCTAAATCACCCGATCACAGTGAACAAATGTCGACAAAATCTCTGAGGCCCAGCTGTGTTTCGGCCAGCAGTGTGGGCAGATCGCCCACAGTGTCCAGGCTCGGGTCCTCCACAATGTCGAGGATTGCGCCAATTCCCGTGGTGACCTTCCCATGGGCAGTGGCGAGCTCTTCGTTGACCGGGGTGAGCGCGGTGAACTGGTCAAGAAGCTCACCCAGTTCTGTGCCGTAGGTGCCTATGGCCAGGGGATTCCCGAGCGCCAAGAGAAGAATGTCTCGCATGTCGTTCACGATGAGCCCAGACTCAGCACACACCTGAGCGGTGGAGAAAGATTCGGCCACACTCTGCGGCGAGCATCCCGCGAGAAAGAGTGAAGGAATCAGAACAAGTCCCGCAGCTGACCGTAGCTTCATAGTGAAACTCTAACTTCTGCACGTCTGCGGTGTGGACCACCGAATCGCCCCTGCAGCCTCGAGGGATAGGGCCCGATTACGCTCGGATAAGACCCTTCTTGCGTGCGCGATTATCGCGCTGATAATTGGGAGCCAGCAGGTGAGCGCCATGTGGGGAACAGTCAGCGCCGAGCATATGACGAGCGCAAGCCACAGGCACTCGATTATGGCCCGGCCGCCGCCATGGCCGCTCGAATGCGTTCCTCCTCATCCAGTCCGGGAATGACGCAGAAAATATGATTCGGCAATCAGAGAGCACGGAGGCCCATTGCGTCCAACCCAGAATCGAATGGGCGGGGCTGCAGGACCACCCTTTCAGAAATTCCGAAGTCTCCAGCGCATTCACGCGGCAAGCGGTGGGGTAGATTCGGGCAACACAGAACAGGGAGGACCCCTCATGGGTTTTGGAGAAGCAATTAAGTCGTTTTGGGCCAACTACGCGAATTTCAAAGGACGTGCTCGCCGATCCGAGTACTGGTTTATCGCGCTCTTTCTCTTTCTCACCAACCTGGCAGCAGCAGTCATTGACTTTGTACTACTGGGTAGTGACATCGATCGTTTTATCGCCAATGGGGGCGGCGGTTTGGTAGGTCTTGTCTGGCTACTCGCCACAGTCCTGCCTGCGCTATCCGTGCTGGTTCGACGACTTCACGACACCGGCAGAAGTGGGTGGTGGGTACTGATAGGTCTTGTTCCTTTCGCTGGTGGAATCGTCTTATTCATCTTCAGTGTCTTCGACACTTTCCCCGGTGAAAACACATACGGACCTTCGCCGAAGCTTGGGGCAACAGAGTAGGGGCACCGTCCCTTTCGGTCCAGAAAAGCATGCCCAAGGGATGGTGAGTTCCGTATCTCGGTATGAGCTGGCATTAGCGGGTTTTAGCTGACTATCGGCACTCACCGCGTGCGAAGCATCCCGAGCCGATATGCCTCACATACTGGCCAGAAAGCGGCCCCGGTGGGCAGGGTCACCTAAGTAGAGCTTCACAGCGGTATTCACGGCTAAGCCTCCCTAGGTTTTAGATCCCGCAGTTCACGCTCAAGAGTGCTCTCACGAGAAACCCGTGGCGATTTTCGCAGAAACTGGACCTGAAACGGGGAGCAGGTCAGCAGACCACTTTTCAGTTCGGCAAGATTTAAACATGCTCAACACCCCTATTCAGAGGGATGTGACCGGGTAAGAGTCGCTGAGAGAACACCTCTCGCAACCCAAACCCCTGGGGTGAGAACCTTCTGGATTCTCTCGACTATGAAACTCGCGACTGGGTTACCTTCCCGAATTTTGAAGAAGTTCGAGGCACCGGCTGGACTATTGCGGGCTTAGTGGCCAGCCAGTGCGGGGTGCTCCTCAAAGAGGAGAACCAGTTCGATGTGCGCCAACAGTTGGGTCTCAAGAGCATCAACCGGATTGGTGAGCGGGTCGACTCGTTCATGCCAGGCATCACCTGCCTCGGTGACATTCTGGATGATGCCGGTTATCCAAATCATTTCCTCGGGGGCGCTGACCCAAACTTTGCCGGTAAAGGCAAGTTCTTTGAAGAGCACGGCTACAACTCAGTCAAGGGTCTTCCCTACTGGCAGTCGATTGGTGAAACCGAGTTCACCAAGTGGGGTCTGCATGACGATGACCTGCTGCGCTACGCAAAAAGAGAACTCGACCAACTCCACGCCGCGGACCAGCCCTTTAACCTGACAGTCCTGACTGTTGACACTCACCGCCCGGAGGGTCTCCTCAGCCCCACGTGTGAGCGCCGCGGTGCAGAAGACCTTCCCGGTATCGTGGCGTGCACCTCAGACATGATTGCCGAGTTCATTCGGTATATGGACAACAAGGGCTATCTCGAGGACACCGTCGTTGTGGTGACCGGAGATCATCTTTCCATGCCCAACGCCGTCCAAGAAACCATGGACTTGGAGCCCCACCGCACGATTTATAACCGTTTTTGGTCGCCCCGGGGGCCTTGAGGCCAACCGCTCGGAGTTTTATCACTTCAGCGTGTTGCCGACTGTCTTGAACATGATGGGGTTTAGCTTTCCTGGCACGGAGCGGGCCCTCGGTGTTTATGGGGTTGGCGAACGAGATCCCCGAAAGTTCACCATCTATGACGTGCGAAACCTCGATGACCAATTGCGCCGACCCTCAGAGCTCTACGACGTCTTCTGGGACGTCAAAGAGACCGAGGGAAGTTAGCGCGTCTAGAGCAGGTTAGGAATCTTCTGTTCCTCGGCAACGTTTGCCCGGCGGAACCAGAAGGTCACAAGCGTCGAGATGATCACGATAAACAGCGAGTACAACGCTGGAATCAAGAGGATCTGGTCGAGTCCTGGGCTGTCGATATAGACCGCAACAATCACCGCGATCGCCAAGGGACCGTTCTGGATTCCTGTCTCCAGCGCGATGGTTCTGACATTCATCGGGTGCAGGCGAATTGCCTTAGCGATCGCGTACGCGATGCTAATTCCGACAATTCCGAGACCGATGGCCACCACGTAGGTTGGCCATTCGGTGCTCAGGAGCAACTGCCAGTTACGTGGCACCCAAATCGCAATGAGGAAGGGGATAAAGAGAACACCAAATACTCCACCCACCAGCTCTAGTACCGCTCCAGCATTCGCACTCAGACGACGCACGAGCATACCAAGGGCCACCGGAATCACGAGGCCCACGATCACAATGGCAAGTTCGCCGAACTCAATGCTGACCGACTCGTCGAAGTCGAGAAGGTTGGAATAGATCCACAGCATCAGTGGTGTCATCACAAACGCCCACAGCGTTGAATTGACCGTCATGGTGACACTGAGGGCCAAGTTGCCTTTAGAGAAGTAGGTAAAGAGGTTGGACGTGGTGCCGGCTGGCACCGAACCCATAATCAGCGCGCCAAGGGCGATAAAGGCAACACCCGGTCCCTCGGTGAAGGGCAACAGGACCGCCACAACCAAAAGGAAGGCGGTGAGTGGCATGATGCCAAACTGCGTTACCCACCCAATCACCAAACCCCAGGGGCGACGAATAGCAAGACCGAAGTCCTTCGGGGTGAGGCCTGCACCCAGACCGAACATGATGATGAGGATGAAAATCCGGAGCAGTGTCTGCTCGAACTCGTTGACCACAGTGGCTGAATTTGCGGTTTCTTCAGCCAAGACAACTAGTGACTCGATCATGGTTACGCACCCTTCGTGGTGGTCGATTCAGCCATCGCTTGGTCGCGAAGCTGGCGGCGAAGAATCTTGCCAATGGGGCTCTTGGGCAACTCGTCGACAAAGACGATTCTGCTGGGCACCTTGTATGCGGAGAGGTGCTCGCGGCACTGGGCAATGACGCTCTCGGTTGTGGGCACTGGATGCGAGGCCACAATATAGGCCCGCACAGCCTCGCCACTCTTGTCATCGGGAACCCCCACGACGCCGACCTCGAGGACGCCTGGTACAGCGGCAATCTGTTCCTCTACCTCGTTGGGGTAGACATTGAAGCCACTGACCAGAATCATGTCCTTCTTGCGATCAACAATGGTGAAGTACCCATCAGCGTCCATCTGAGCGATATCGCCGGTGTGGAACCAGCCACCCGCCATCGCAGCCTGTGTCTCGGCTTCTTTATTCCAATAGCCGAGCATGACCTGGGGGCCCTTACAGACCAATTCTCCCGGCTCGCCCACTGCCACGGGCTTGCCCGCGTCATCGAGCAACTGAACGTCGGTCGAGGGCACAGGAACGCCAAGGGTGCCATCTTTGTGCAGACCACCAAAGGGGTTGAAGGCGAGAACGGGAGAGGTCTCGGTGAGGCCGTAGCCCTCGACAATCTCGGTTTTGGTCATAGCGCGCCAGCGCTCCGCAACGGAGGACTGCAGGGCCATTCCGCCAGCCGCCGAGTACCGGAGGTGCTTCGGGGGACTTTCGCTAAACCATCGCTCGTTCATCAGAGCGTTGAAGAGGGTGTTCACTCCGGTGACCCAGGTGACCTTGTAGTTCTCGAAGGCTCTCTTGAGGTTGCTCGGTGGACGGGGGCTTGGAATAAGCAGGTTGCGCCCCCCGCGCTGATAGAAAGCGAGCAGATTCACCGTGAAAGCAAAGATGTGGTACAGCGGGAGTGCTGTAATCACGACCTCCACACCAGGCCGGAGGAAGTTCCCCACAAACGAGAGCAACTGCCCTGTGTTGGACACAAGGTTCCCGTGAGAAAGCATTGCTCCCTTAGATACACCGGTGGTGCCACCGGTGTATTGCAGTGCAGCAAGTGAGTCAGGACCCATTCCTTGGAGGTACTTGGCGGCGGCTGAGGCATTGGCCTTCTTTCGACCGGCGGCCATTGCTGCCCTAAAGGGGGTGTGCTTCACCGTAATTTTTGGCAGCGAGCGGCTCCACACCTTCTGCACGCTGCGAATAACGCCGTGGACGACGGGAGAGAAGTACTCAGAGATGCGCACGGTGACGACGTGCTTGATCTGGGTCTTACCCAAAACCTCGGGCAAGCGATCGGCAAACATGTCAATGATGACCAGCGCGGTTGCTCCTGAATCCGAGAACTGGTGCACCATCTCCGAGGGCGTATAGAGAGGGTTGGTATTGACCAGTACGCAACCGGCCTTGAACACACCAAAAGCGACAATGGGATAGGCCAAACAGTTCGGCATCTGGACCGCGACCCGGTCGCCCTGAGCTAAACCGAGCTCTTCACGAAGATAAGCAGCAAAGTCATCAGAGAGAGACTCAACCTGCGCGTAGGTGAGAGACCCGTTCATGCCGTTTGGCATCACCTGCGTGAAGGCAATCTTCTTGCCCCACTGAGCGCTCGCGGCAGAAACAAGGGCTGAAAGGTGGTCGAAGGGTGGCTTTTTCAGCTCGTGCTCTACGTCACTGGGGTAATGGGCTAGCCATGGGCGTTCGGTCATCATCGCTCTTCCGCCGGAGGGTGGCATCGCCGGCGAGTACACCGGCGATGGAGTGCTGAGGCAATCATAGTCACACTCCGCGGGCCTGCCAAGGGTCGCCCTGTGATGGACGCTCTGCTGCTCACGGGCACCCCAGGTTTCCCCGAAATCAGAGGGGCCCCTGCACGGGGAAGTCTCGTGATCCCGGGTGCGAAACGCACTCTGAAAAACCTGAGGCCTGTACTCAGGGCCTCAGGACTTGATGAAGGAGTAGCTATGCCCGGTGTTCTTACCGTCACCCTCGCGCCGTCCATTGACCGGTCGTATCGGCTCGACGTTCTGACCCCCGGCGCTCTTCACCGCGCGGAAGATTGGAGTGAAGAGTTTGCAGGTAAAGGCGTGAATGTGAGCCATGCGCTTCAGCTCGGCACTACTCCTAGCCTCGCCATCGCTCCCCTCCCCCGCTCAGAGTGGGCGCAGTGGGCAGCGCCCGGATGGCTCTCCTTCGTTGAGGCCTCAGCCAAACCACGGGTATCAGTGTCGCTGGTCGAGGAGTCCGGTCGGACCACAAAAATGATATTGAACGGAAATGTGACAGCCAAAGACATGGTGAAGTATCGACTTGGCCTCGCCTCAGGAATCGCATAACGCAAAACTGCAGGCACCACGATGTAGCTACCACTAGAAGCAAGCACCGCAAGCAAGGTGGCATCACACACACCAAAGCCAAGTAGCACGCTCAGGGCCAACGCCAAAGTTGCTCCAACCAACGGCGCAGCAAGGCCAAAGCCAATCAGGAACGGTCCAACATCGCGCACTTGACGCAATTGGCGAGCCACGAGTAGCCCCATGTCGAGCAAGAAAAACGCAAGTATGCCTTTAAACAGATCAGTAACAAATGGCGCCATTGTCACGGCAACGTCGTGGAATTAGAGAGAAGCCTTTTGCATTCTGCGGTGGCTCACAAACGACCATGGTGGGTCCTCTTGGACGAGAACAGCACTCCCCTCGCACTCGTCTCCTTCGGCCACGACCCTCGAAGGGGCGAGCAGGGCCTGTCTATGACGATATGCGTCTTGAATGCGTAGACAAAAGTTACCGGCGTGAGTATATTTTGCCTACCGTCCTTCGGAGCCCCGCTCACGGTTGTCTTGTTCCTCAACACGCCGGGAGCTCCACAGTGACACCACCGCAGGCCGCAAAATTCTCGCTCTCGTTCGAGGTGTACCCTCCCCGCACCCCTGTGGGGTGGGAGAGGCTCCAAGCCTCCGTACTCGAGTTATCCACAGTCGAACCATCTTTCATTTCTGTCACCTTTGGCGCCGGTGGCACCGGCGAGAAAGACTCGCTCGAGGTCCTGAGATTTATCCGAGACCACACGGCCACGAGCCCTTTGGCGCACCTCACGTGCCTGGGTCACACCCGGGCAGAAACTGAGACGCTCGTAACCTCTTTGCTCCAAGAAGGAATAAGACACTTTCTTGCTCTTCGTGGAGACCACCTGCCTCACACCCCGCTGCCCGTTGTCGAAGGCGCAAACACAGCTGCCGAGCTGGTCGACCTGATGTGCTCGCTACAAATCTGGCCCCAAAGTTTGAGCAGACCGCGCTCTACGGCTGACCTCGGGGACCTCAGCATTGCCGTCGCTGCCTTCCCCAACGGTCACCCGGAATCGGGAAGCTCTCGGCGGGACATAGACGCGCTGAAAGCCAAACAAGATGCCGGCGCCGATTTCGCTATCACCCAGCTTTTCTTTGACGTTGACGATTATTTTCGCTTCCTCGATGATTGCGATGGCGCCGGTATTACTCTTCCGATTCTGCCCGGGTTGTTACCGGTGACATCGATGGCTCGACTCAAGCGATCGGTTGAGCTGAGCGGAGAGCGATGGCCGGGGACCCTCGCCGGCCTGCTCGAAACGGCTAGCGATGATTTTGAGCGGCGCCAAAGAGGCGTCGATTTCACCTCACGCTTAGTCTCAGCCCTCCACGCTGGCGGAGCACCAGGTGTCCACCTCTACGCTTTCAACGATCACCTGGCGGTGCTGGATACCTTAGCTAGAGCTGGCCAACTCCCCATCGCTAATCCCAATGAAATGCTCGCCCCCGAAAGTTTCGTGTCACCTGAAGCCGCCACAGCCCCCTTCGCTCGATAGTTAGGAAACCTGCCCGTGTCTACCTTCCCCACCACCACCATCGTCGGGTACCCCCGAATTGGCCGAGGCCGAGAACTGAAGAAACTGCTTGAGGCCTACTGGAAGGGCGCCATCGACCGCGCAGAATTTGACCGCGGAGCCACCCAGGTGCGCTTGGAAGACCTCCACCGTCTTGCCGAACTGGGTCTGGCTAGAGACAACGCCAGCATTCCCTTGGATGTCTCTTACTACGACCAGGTCGCAGACCTTACTCTGGCGCTCGGGGCGATTGCTCCGCGTTTTGGGCTGGTGGCAGACGCCAAGGGTCACTACAGTCTCGACGACTATTTCACGATTGCCCGCGGTAACGAAAGTGAAGCACCTTTGGAGATGACCAAATGGTTTGATTCCAATTACCACTATTTGGTTCCAGAAATTGGCCCAGAAACCCCTTTCACACACGGGTCAACCTGGTTTCTGGACCGCTTCGTCGAGGCGCAGGATGCTGGCTTCCACACCCGGCCCGTCTTGGTCGGTCCCGTCACCTTCCTCCTGCTGGCTAAAGCTTCCCTCTCTGCCCCGGAGGGCTTCCCACCCCTCGATCGGCTTCCAGACCTCCTTACGGTATATCGAGAGATCCTGGTCGGTCTCAAAAAAGCAGGAGCAACCTGGGTGCAGTTGGACGAATCAGGTCTTGTCAGTGACAACTTTGATATTGACCCTGCGACAGTCTCCACGGCGGTGAACGACGCATATCGGATTCTCTCGGGTGATGATCTGCCGAATATTTTGTTGCAAGCCTCCTACGGCGAACTCGAGCACCACTTGGAAGCTGTTGCCACCAGTTCGGTTGCCGCGGTCGGTCTGGACCTCCACCGCGGAGGTGTCCCCCGCCATCCAGGGTTAGCAGGAAAAGTTCTGGTGGGCGGGGTCATTGATGGGCGCAACATTTGGCGAGGAAGCTTGGCGGGAGCTCAGGAGAAGCTCGAGCAATTGCGCAGTGTCTCGGACACGGTGGCCGTGTCTACCTCGACTTCGTTGTTTCATGTGCCCCACAGCGTGAGCGAAGAAAGCACGCTCAGCGAAGATTTGCGCAGCTGGTTGGCGTTCGCCGACGAAAAAATCGGCCAAGTGGTGACCCTTGGTGCGGGGCTGACCCAAGGGTGGGACTCGATCTCCGTCGAAGTTGCCGTCGTCGAAAACGCGTATCAACAGCGCCTCAGCGCACCGGGGGTCATCAACCCCGCCGTCCGTGCTCGCACGGCAGGGTTGGTAAGCGACGACTTCGAACGCGAAGACTATGAAGTGCGCCGTGCGGCTCAGGAAATCAGTCTCCAGTTGCCAAAACTCCCCACCACGACAATCGGCTCGTTCCCTCAGACGAACGAGATCCGCATCGCACGCGCAAAGTTTGCACGCAGAGAGATTGATCAGGCTGCCTACGAGGAGGCAATGCGCGAAGAAATTGGGCGCGTTGTTCGTCTGCAAGAAGAACTCGGTCTGGATGTGCTCGTGCACGGTGAACCCGAGCGAAACGACATGGTGCAATATTTCGCCGAACACCTCAATGGTTTTGCCGTCACCACGCACGGATGGGTGCAGTCATACGGGTCACGGTGCACACGACCGTCGATTTTGTGGGGTGACGTGACCCGGCAGGGACCCATCACCGTTGACTGGTCAGTCTTCGCCCAATCACTGACATCTCGACCCGTCAAAGGCATGTTGACGGGTCCCGTCACCATCATGGCGTGGTCGTTTGTTCGAGACGATATTCCCTCACGCGAAACGGGTTACCAATTGGGCTTGGCGCTCCTCGATGAAGTCACTGACTTAGAAAAGGCGGGCATCAAGGTAATCCAGGTCGACGAGCCCGCGATTCGTGAGCTGTTACCTCTCAAAGAACGCGACCACGCCGATTACCTTGACTGGGCGGTGCGGTCTTTCCGGCTGGCAACGTCCGGTGTCACCACGAAAACGCAAATTCACACTCACCTGTGTTATTCGGAGTTTGGTCAAATATTTGGCGCCATCAACGGTTTAGGTGCGGACGTCACCAGCATTGAAGCAGCAAGGTCAAAAATGGACGTCGTCGAGGACATTCGCTCTTCTGGGTTCGAGCGCGGTGTCGGGCCTGGTGTCTGGGATATTCATTCACCTCGAGTACCCGACGTCGCCGAACAGGTCACCCTGCTTTCCACCGCCCTGGCGGGAATAGCAGATACCAAACTGTGGGTGAACCCCGACTGCGGATTAAAAACCCGCGACTATGCGGAGACCATCCAAGCGTTGACCAACCTTGTAGAGGCAGCCCGCAGGGTGCGCGCGACGCTGGACGCCTAGTCGACTGCGCACGATCGTCCCTGCGACGCCACGGTGTCACAGGCATCCATGAAAGGAGCTGGATTCCGTGTTCCCTCATCGATGGGCGACCGACGAGTGATAGGTCTGTTGCTCGCCCCCGCTGAGCTTCCGCCCCGAAACACTTCGCATCGCCAATCAGTGACCAATCAGAGGCGCTTTGCTGACGCAGGAGGCCTGGTGGGTAAAGAGTCATGTTGCCCTCCATCTCGCAACGCTGACTGATCGAGTCTCCAGGTGAGCGCCATATGGGGAACCGTCAAAGCCCAAACAACGGCGAGTGCAACCCACAGGTACTCGGTCACAGCCCAGCCGCCGACAAGGGTAATACCCCCAGCCACCACCATGGTGCCAAGCAGAGCCGGCAGGCCGGGGACGGATACCCTCCACAGAGCTCTCACCCAGTGACCCCTGTCGGCGATTTTTTTCGCGGGGGCCATTTCTTGGCTGAGCCGCGCTGTGTGACGAAGCGCATGCCACAGTCCAAAATAGGCGGCAAAGGCAACAAGCGGCGGGGTGAGGATCGCTAGGAGGCCGAGAACAACGATGTCTCTGGCATCGGCATACCGACGTCTGGCGACCAGCCATCCGACGCAGACGAGCGCGGTAGACACTGTTGCCCAAAACAGCACCGTGTCGGCACCAAAATGCCAGTCAATCAGGGCAGGGTTGACCAGAGCGAGAGCCTCCGTACTGCCCTGATTGGTCAGGGGTATCACTATGGGCAGCGTTCCGGCCGGGATTGCGTACACCCACCAGGGTGCAGACAACGCGCGTGCTTGCGCCCCGGCTTGGCGGATGAAAGAGGCGTCCCCCATACCAAAGTGGACGGCGCTCATCACCACGACAAAAATGAACCCACCCACGGGCCACACCAGGATGGCGATCACGACTAGCGCGGCGACGCCGACATACCCCAGAACAAACATCGCCATCTGAGCCGACCTCATCTGGGGGAAAGTCACCACGTGATCGAGGGCCCCGTGGGGAATGCCTACCGCGAGGGCACACACTGCGAGCCACACCTGCCACGGGGCTGAACCTTGAGTAAAAAAGAACGAAAAAGCCAGCGATAGCAGGACAACCACGGCTACGGCGATGACCGAGAAGGACCGGGTTTTTACTAACACACTGACGGGAGTCACCCCTCCACACTACGCACAATCGTAGGTGGAAACGGTAGGTTTGGCGGGTGGAGTCCTTTGCGTATTTAGCTATGCTGGGCTTTCTGATGGGAGTGCTGCAGGGTTTGGTGACATCTAACATGTGAACACCGGAAGGTGTTCCTGAAAGGATGTTGTCATGCGAGCATTCCCTGAAGAGTTCCGCCGTGACGTAGTAAAAGTTGCCCGGAATAGCAAAGAACCAAGAAACAAAATCGCTGCCGATTTCGGTGTTTCCCCGGCAACCTTGTCCAACTGGTTGCGCCAGGCAGACATCGAAGATGGTGGCCGTGACGGGGTCACGAGAGAACAAGCTGAAGACTTGCGGCAACTGCGTCGCCGCAACCGACTCCTGGAGCAAGAAAACGAAGTACTCCGTCGCGCTGCAGCGTATTTGTCTCAAGCGAACCTGAAACTTGGTGGCTCCCCAAAATGATCTACCCGCTCGTCCGCGAGCTAGCCGAAGGCGGTATTCCCGTCACGGTGACGTGTCGGGTGTTGACCATGGCCAGGCAGGCGTATTACCGGTGGTTGGTCGACCCTGTGAGCGAGGCTCAGATGCTTCAAGCCCACCGAGTGAACGCCCTCGTTGATGCTCACGGGAGCGACCCCGAGTATGGGTATCGGCTTTTGCGCGACGAGGCAGAAACTAACGGGTGGGTCATGTCGCGCAGGACTGCGTGGAGGCTCGCATCAGCCTTGAACCTGGCCTCGGTGACGGTGAGGCGCCGGCGGGGCTCAGGCAAAACGCCAGGCCCCGCTGTTGCTGACGATCTTGTGCAACGTCAGTTCACAGCGGCTGGCCCCAACCAGTTGTGGTTGACGGACATCACGGAGCATCCCACCCATGAGGGCAAACTTTACCTCTGCGCGGTGAAAGACGTTT
>Ga0222711_1000177_pt1 | contig 21134 bp, 21 predicted proteins | sample AntAcemetage1699_FD_179814 | JGI IMG/M metagenome (GOLD analysis project Ga0222711, IMG submission 179814) | Saline water microbial communities from Ace Lake, Antarctica - #1699 | ecosystem: Environmental > Aquatic > Non-marine Saline and Alkaline > Saline | place: Antarctica: Ace Lake...
AACCATTCGCAAGAGTTAAATTTCCTATTGTTGAATTACTTGCAAGAGTTGCCACACCTGCTCCTAATGTTCCTGATGTTGTTAAATTATTACTTCCAAAACTTATACTTCCTCCACTATCTGTTATAGAACCATTCGCAAGAGTTAAATTTCCTATTGTTGAATTACTAGCAAGAGTTGCCACACCTGCTCCTAATGTTCCTGATGTTGTTAAATTATTACTTCCAAAACTTATACTTCCTCCACTATCTGTTATTGAACCATTCACAAGAGTTAAATTTCCTATTGTTGAATTACTTGCAAGAGTTGCCACACCTGTTCCTAATGTTCCTGATGTTGTTAAATTATTACTTCCAAAACTTATAATTCCTCCACTATCTGTTATTGAACCATTCGCAAGAGTTAAATTTCCTATTGTTGAATTACTTGCAAGAGTTGCCACACCTGCTCCTAATGTTCCTGATGTTGTTAAATTATTACTTCCAAAACTTATACTTCCTCCACTATCTGTTATTGAACCATTCGCAAGAGTTAAATTTCCTATTGTTGAATTACTTGCAAGAGTTGCCACACCTGCTCCTAATGTTCCTGATGTTGTTAAATTATTACTTCCAAAACTTATAGTCCCTGATGCCGAAGTAATTGACCCAGTTGTTAAAGTAATATCATTTTTAACTAATAATCCAGCAGTCGTTAGGTTCATCCATTCCGTTCCAACTGCCGAAGAATTTTCCCAAGAATATTGGTCGCTTTTATATGTATGTAAATTTGTTGTAAAACTTGTTCGGTCTAATGTTATAGCACTTACACTTCCTCCTGCCTCGTTATGTGGTCCTATTAATAAACTACCATTTCCATTTACATTATATACCCATTTTTCATCATCTAAACTCGCTGGTGTTGTATTTCTTATTGTTAGTCTTGGTATTGAAGAACCTGTAATAGTAATATTTCCACTATCAATTGTCCCTGATGTTGTTAAATTCTCATTTCCAAAACTTATACTTCCTCCACTATCTGTTATTGAACCACCAATTAAAGTTAATGTTCCAATAATAATTTCTGAACTATTAATAGAACTTAATCCTGTTAATGTTGTCGTTGTATTTCCTAATTGAATATTAGTAGAACCAATTGTTAAATTATCATTTTGTAATTGATTATTTTGAACCAATCCAGATAATTGATTAGTGGGTAGATTAGTTAAATTATTTCCTGAACCTGTAAATAATGTTGCTATACAAGAATTAAACTGACCGAACCCAGAACAAAAAATATCTTGTAAGAATAATTTATTTAATGATGGATTATAATATATTCCACTTGTATAAGTTCGTAATGTCTTGTTCGTTCCAGCACTATCCGTAAAAGTTAAATAAAAATTAGAATTATCAGATGTATCTGTAATATCTATATTGCTTGTTGATATATTAGCGACAATATTTCCAACTGTTAATGTATCAGTAAAAGGATTATAATAAAAATTATTATTATATAGTAAATTAGAGTTATATTTTCTATCATATGTAAAATTAATAAGAAAATTATTATTATCATTATTGGTTCTTGTAATAATTCCATTTCGTAATCCCATAACATTTGACTTGTTTTCCATATTATATATTATATATATACATATTAATTATATAATTTATCTTCAATATAATTATGTAAATCTTTATAAAATTCTTCATCATTTATTTTAATATTAAAATATTTTTCAATTTCGGTAACAAGGCAATCCTCATAAAAAGGACTTGGTAATTCAGATATTAATGTTTTATTATGTTCGTGATATTTATATAAATTTAAAAATGTTTCATATAAATCATCTTTGTTAAACTGAACTTCATATGGCAACTCTTTTAAAATATCAATCTTATTAATAAAATCATAATTAAAATCATCATAAATAAAATCATTAATATCAAAGAACATATTATATTATATATAACATATAAAAAATATAATAATAACTTAAAATAATAATTAATATTATCTTATTTTTATTATAATAAATGATTTTTTAAGTAATAATATATTTAAAAAATATTTTTTAAATATATTATTTAGCGTTTTTTTACTTATTAAGTCCCTTTTATTACATTTTATTAATGTATTATTAATTAATAAGTATTTTATTATAAAATAATATATATATATATAATATAATATGAGTAAAACATTAATTAATAAAGTTATTGATTATATTGAAGATAATGATTTCGATAATGATGAGATTAAAAAATTTATTGATGATGTTATAAATAAAGATAATCCCACTATACGAACAATATCCAATCGTTATAGTTTAATTAAAAAAAATATTAAGGAGAATTTTGATGGTTTTGATGAAAAATTTATTCAATCAATTAAACCCCCAGAAGAGATTACAAAGAAAATACTTGCTGATGATATGGAGATGAGAAGTTTAAAATCTAATTTTATGTTTAATCAGAAAATTGTTGATGATATTATTTCTTTACAAGATAGTAATGATTTATATGATATTGGTATTTATCTACAATTTATATCTGGTAGAAGAGCGAGTGAGATTTATCAACATATTAACGAACACGATAAAATTAAAGTAGATCGTATTAAGAATAAACCAACTCTTATTAAATTTTCTACATTACATAAAAAAAATAATAATAAATTTGAAGTTATTGAATTAATACCTAATACATTAGATAGTAATCAATTCAAAACTCTATATAATAAACTGAATAAAGAATTAAATATTTCAACCCAAGATTATATTAATAGAATTAACTTAAAACTTAAAAATATGTTCCCTAAGATTTCTAATATGTCAAGTCATAAATTACGAGGCATGTATGCTCGTTATATGTATGAGACTAATAATAAAGAAGACCAAAATATTAATGGATACATTACCAAAATTTTAAATCACGGATCACCTGAAAGTAGTTTATCATATTCTAATTATAAATTTATACCTAATAAAGAAGAAAATATAGATAAGAGGATTAAGAAAAAAATATTATAATCTATACATTCTAAAAATATATTTAATATGTAATCAATCTAATAATAATGTAATCAATTTAGGTGTTATTAATAATCTTAATATTATATCTTCGTTCTGTATCTTTAATGCTTCCTTTTAATGTTGATTTATTCCATAATATATTCAGGCTCCAAAATGCTGGAGTATGTATATTACCCTGTGGTTGGTTCGATGTTCTTTTAATATATCTATTTTTTCGTTCAATATCCTTATGCGTAGTATAGTCTTCGTATCTACTATCTCCAAAATGGTGTGTCATTCCATTCATAATAATTACGAATTTTTTATTTGTTCTCTTTGACTTTTCTAATGTATAAGTATCAATCATTATATATATACATTATATTATAATCATTTATAATTATATTCTATTATAATAGGAATATGAATAAAAAAATTGAAGATTATAATTTATTGGAAAAAGTAAGAATATAAAACAAATAATAAAGAAAAAATTAAAGAATATCAAAAGCAATATTATATTGATAATAAACATACAGAACAAAATAAATTATTATTATTAGATTGATTATAACATATTATTTTTTGAAATTATAATTTGATATGTAATATAATATAATGTAGTATAGATTATATTTTTTTTATGGAATTGGAGGTGTAAAAAATCCTCCACCTCTGTCTTGTGATGGATTTGATGTTGGTGCTTGTCGTTTTGGAGTAAATGGAACTGAGTATTTTTCAAAAAATCTGGTGATCCCAGCAATTGCACCCTTTTCTGCTTTTGTGGCACAGTCATTTGCTTGATAGAAAGCCGCACCATCAGGCCCCGCACTTGACATCCAAAATGCTTTTGATTGTTTTGCTCCGTTATCACAGTGTTCCTCTTGTGCTTGAACTGCTTTCTGGATCTGTTCTTCTCTTGTATCATTAGGATCAGGGATATGAACTGTATCACCTTCTTGAGGTTCTGTTAAAGGTTCAACTTCAATTGTCATTAAATTTCCATTACTATCAAAAACTTGATTATATTTATTATTATCAATTGTTAATTCATATCTTATAGTATTTGGGACTTGTGTTAATTGAATTTTGTTGATATATTTAAAATATGTATCCATTCCAAAATCGGTTATTTTTGCTTCCTCTAAACTATTGAAAGCGTTTAAAGCTTCAATAGAACCTTTATCGGCATATAAATCAGCAATCATAACATTTTCAATATTAGGATTTTCTCCGCTCATTGTAATTCGATTTATTAAATTAACAATTTCACTAATTCTTGCTCGTGTTTGTTTATCTACAAAAGATAATAATTTTACATTAATATTATTATTATTTAATGTTGTTAAATAATTAGATAAAAATTTACCTCTTACATTTAACTGAGTAATTTTATCTTGATTTGGTATTGGTTTAGTTGGTTTAGTTGGTTCTGTTGGTTCTGTTGGTTCTGTTGGTTGAGTTTGTTTAATACTATCAATATAATTTTGTCTTATTATTAATAAATCTTTTCTAATTTGATATATCTTATTTTTTATAACTAAATTCATAGAAGTTAGTGCTAAATTTTGTAATGTCATAATATCATTTTTTATTTTAATTAAAAATTCATCATTAGTTTTCATAGGTGGATAATTAGTTGGTAAATTATAATATAATTTAATATTTTCTGCTTTTTGTAAATTTGAGGCTGTCAAAATATCTGGTTCATATTTGGGTGGTTCTGTATCTGGTTCATATGGTGGCGGTGGTGTTGCTGGTGTTGCTGGTGTTGCTGGTGTTGCTGGTGTTATTGGTGGTGTTGCTGGTGTTGCTGGTGTTGCTGGTGTTATTGGTGGTGTTGCTGGTGGTTGTGCTGGTGCTGGTGTTGCTGGTGGTCGTGCTGGTGTTGGTGGTATTTTTGTAGGAATACCCATTTGATAATTATAATTATATGGTGATTGATAAGGTTGTGTATAATTATATGATGCTCTTTGTGGATACGCAAAAGGTCGTCCTTGTGTTGTTGTTTGTGTTTGTCCTTGTGTTGTTGTTTGTGTTGTTGTTTGTGTTTGTGTTGTTTGTTTATAATTTTTTATAAATTCTTGAATTTCTTTAATTAACATTTTTATATAATTTGTTAAAGCAATAATATCATTTACATTTTTAATATTCATATTTGTAGATGGTATAATTGTTAAATTTTCTGGTAAAATAATACCTGAATTAACTGCTTGATTTTTTAAATTATTATATACTGATATTATTTCTTTTAATTCATCAGCATATAAACTATCATCTATTTCAGGTGCTTTCGGTTTTGGTTCATTTTTAATTTTTTCAGTTTTAATTTTTTCGGTATGTTTAATATATTCATGAACTTCCTTTCCTAAATTAATATTGATTATATTATTATTTTCGTTAGTTGCTTTATTTTGTTTTGATTTAATAGATTTTGTTTTTGTTTTTGGTTTAATAGGTTTCGATTTCATATTTTTTTTTCGTTCCATTATATATATATATTAATATATAAAAATTCTATTATAAATTATAATAAATTTTATTCAACTTAATCATCAAACTCGATTGATAATGTAAAACTAATATAGTCGCTGTTTCCTGAACCAGTATCGAATAATTCTTTCACTCCTGCGGTTGTAGCATATCGTTGAAAGCTTAATTTTTCTGGGAGACTTCCACACCTAAATGGTCCTATTGGACTGGTAAGAGTAATAGGTAAATTAATATTATTTGAATGATATGTTGTTAAATCAACATTAAATAATGTAGTAAAATTTTGACAAGAAAACCCAGAGGCAACTTCTGTATCAAAACCCATAATTGGTAAATTTGTTTGAACTCCTAATTCGTTGATTGTATGAAAAGTTTCATTATTGGTGTTAATTGATATTGTTCCAGCAATCACCGTAATCATAGACATTTTATTATTCCTCATAGAATTTGGGATATTAACTTCGTATGTTGTTCTTGTATATGTTTCATAGACATTTGTTCCTCTATTTGACACTTTTAAAGTATAAGTCTCTTTTTTACACATAGTATATTTATATATTATACATATATAATTTTTATTATTTTTTTAATACTTTTTTAAAATATAACTTTATCAAAATTAATATAATATTTATCTTCTAATGGAGCATTAACTTTAACATATAAAAAATTATATTTTTTATTCCAAGCCATTTTTAATAATTCATCTTGTTTATCTTTATCAAGGTCATATAATAATTCATCTTTAATTTTTTGTAGCTCCATCGCATTAGAAGTTTTAAATAATATAATATCACTGTTCGCAGTTCTAAATTCAAGGGGCAATAATGTATATTTTTGTGAAGTTGTAATAATTGATAATCCACCATTTCCTTCCTTTTCTGGGTCATGTGTTATATGACGACGATTTAAATATAATTTACTTAAATTTTTACTTCTATTAATTGACCTAACACAATCGTCAATTACTATTAAATTATTATCATTATTCGTATTCTTCATTTTATTCACTATATTATATATTAAATCATCGTTAAATTTATCGTGTTGTTGTTCATCATTTAATAATTTTAAAAAACTTTTCGGTAATGTTTGAATACTCTCGCTTATAATTTCTACTCTATCAAAAAATCGCTTATAATATTTTGGTTTTTTACTGGTTAATAAACCTATTAATAAATTCGTTTTACCAGACCCAGGTGAACCAACTATATACATAGCAAACGATTTGATAGGTAATGGATTTTTTGGTATAAATGGTAAATCTTCAAGGTTATCTATATCACACGGCATCCGTGGTATTTTTGAGATATCATTTTTTTGTATCCTCATAGTATATAATATACATTATAAATTTTTTGACATACTTTTTTTAAAAAATATTATATATAAATCTATTTTATTACGCTACATATATTTTATCATATATAATATTATTAATTTCCGCTACATTACTATGATATTTATCATATGTATCTTTTTGAATATCATTTAATTTATTATATAGAGTATCATAATAATATTTTTCTTTTTTATATAATTTTGATATTACTAGTTTTTTTATATCCTTATTTTTTAAATACGTATTTACATCTTTTTTCCCAAGGTTTTTTACATCATTTGTTAATTTTTCATATTTATTTATAAAAACATTATAATTTTTTTCATATATTTTCATATCTTTTGTTTTATCACCTTCTTTAATATCATCTGGATTTTGATTAATTGGAATATTATCATCATCTTTTTTACATCGTGCTTGATAATCATTAAATTTCGCTATTGCTTTTTTAGGACATCCTAAATTGCGATCTGGGTGTAATAATTTAAATGCTTTTTTTGATTCATCGCACGATATATCTTTTTGATTTACACCTTTTGCGGGACATTTACCTTTATTTGATTTTTTTATTGGAATATTATCAGATACTACAATATTCTTATATCCTTTTGGTGGAGCTTCAATTGCTACTAATTTTGGCGCTGGTGCTTTTACTAATTTTGCTTTTACTACTTTTGGAGCTTTTACTTTTACTACTTTTGGAGCTTTTACTTTTACTACTTTTGGAGCTGGTGGTGGTGGTGCTGGTTGTGCTGGTTGTGCTGGTTTTTTAATACCTCCATAATCATCAATATTCATTTTGTTTATAAAATCTATTAAATCTTTTTTCTTCAATTTACTAATCGGTGGACACGCTACAGTTTTATATTCTTTTATAATTTCTTTGAGGTCACTAACAGAAAATAAATTTTTATTCATTATATTATATTAATACATATATATTTATTTTTATTTTTATTTTTATATATGTTAATGTATAATGAGAATATTAGAACTATTTAAAGGTTCAGGTTCTATAACTAACTATTATAAAGATAGAGATGATATTGAAGTTATATCATTAGATTTCAACCCTAAATATGAACCTACTATATGCTGTGATATTATTGAATTTGATTATAAAAAATATCCAGTTAATCACTTTGATATTATATGGGGCTCACCTTGTTGTTGCTTACATTCATCTTTACAATATTGTCACATAGGTAGGAAATGGAAAGATAGGGAAGAATTAGATAAAACAAGATTAGAAGACAGTAAATATATATTAAAAGTTATTGAGATTATTGAGTATTTCAATTGTGATTATTTTATTGAAAATCCTGCGAGGTCTTCAATATGGAATTATATAGAACATTTAGATATTTCAAAAAAATATGTTATTTGTGATTACTGTAAATTTGGTTTCGAATATAGAAAAAGAACAAAAATATTAACTAATAAAGATTTAAATAATGTATTATGTGATAAAAAAAAACATGATGTAAATATAGGAATGTATAAAAAAGGACAGCAGAATTATCCTCACTCCATAGAACAGCGATATTCTATACCCCAAAGATTATTACAATATTTATTAGAATGATGAGTTATTTATTTATAAAAAATATACATTATTATATTTAGATCCACCTTATATATTGAGTGATAATAATAATTATAAAGATAAATCATTAGAAAATATATTTGAAGTAATTTTAAAATTATATAAAAACAAATATAAATGTATGTTTATACATTCTTATAATTATTTATTAGATTTTGTTTTTAAAAAATATAATTATATGAGTTATGAAAAGAAATATGGAAATACTAATAATATAGTTTCACATATAGTTTATTATAATGTATAATTTAAATATAATATATTGTATATTGTATATAATAGAATATGGATAAAAAAAGAAAAAGAGATAATGAAATCTTAAATATTTTTTGTAATAATAATACATTAAACGAAATTGAAAAAATAGAAGATTATAATAATAATATAATCAATCAACTAATTAATGATGATAATGAAATAAAAGAACATATTAATAATCAATTAGAATTTGAAAAAAAATATAATGTAAAATTTAATATTAAGTTTTAATAATCATCATTATAATAATTCAAAGCATCATATATATATCCTCCCACGTTTTGACCTACATATCCTCCAATAGTGCCAGAAGTGGCTATATTATTTAATTTACCAGAATAATATTTAACATTTTTTAATGTAGTAGTTGGAATAAAATTATAGATAAATTTATCTTTTTTAAGTTCATCAATATATTTTTTTTGTGCATCATCTATTAATTCCCCTATTGTTGATTTACTTAAAAATTCTTCATCTTCCATAATTTTTTCAACTGAAAGATTAAGTTTTTTTTCAGCATTTTTTGTTATATCTCCTTGTTCTATTAATGTATTGATTATTGGTTTAATTGTCGTAGATGTTATTGATGATAAAATTTGAGGACCATAATATATTCCAAGCCCAATACCAGCGTAATGACCTACTTGACTATATAATTTACGAGGAAATGTAGATTTTGGGTATAATTTTGTTCTATCTGTAAATTGCTCTATCGAATGAGGTATATATATATTTTTTGGAACTATATTTTCAGTAGAACTAAATAATGTTTCTTTTTCAGGTGTTAATTGTTTCGGTGCTATTGTTTCTATATTTTGAGTTGAATATATAGAACCAAAACCGCTTACAATATCTCCTGCTATTCTATAATTCTTTATATTTTCACATCCAGTTATAGCACATTTTAATGTATCTCCAATGAAAGGTAATACATCACCTTTATTATAAGTATATACTTTTAAATCTTTATCAATTACTCCCAACATTGAAGCTTTTGACCCTCCTAATGAATGACCTGATAAACTTACACTTTTTTGTTTTTTTAATTTATCAATTTTATTTTTAATAGGTATTAAACCTAACCCTAAATTGTCTGGAATTAATGAACCTATTGAACCAACACCAACAAGAACATCCTGAAATGTTGAAGGTAAAATATTTTCTTTTGAAGTCCCTTTTATAGAAATATGATAATCTTTGGGACTATTGAAAACTGCAATATTATCGGTGCTTTCATCTTTAATATATTTATAATCTCCTATATCACCTCGTTCATCAATAGGTTTATAACTTTCACCTGCTAAACGAGCATATAACTCATTATATTCACTATCTTCTGTTTCTGGTTTAATTATAGGTCTATCATCAATCGGTCCATATTTAGATTGGACTTTATTATATTTTTTTATTAATTGGATAGTCTCATCATCCATATTATATTATATACTTTTAAAAAAAAGTATTATTAAAATTTTATAAGTATATAATATATAAATGTCTAAAAATACAAAAGATACATTAGACCAATCATATTTAATATATATACGGAGTAAAGACTGTAATCAATTAACTTCTGGATTTAATACTAATATGAGTATTAGTTTTGATTATTCAATTAAACGAATTAATGCTAATCAAGATTTTCACTTATCATTATCTACTGCACATATCCCATTTACATTTTTTCAATTTAGTTCTAATTTAGAAAATTTAATAATAAATGTTGATGGGTTAAGTTCATTTATTTTAGATGAGGGTAATTATGATATATATGAATTAGTTGATTTAATAACATTATCAACTTTTCCATATTCAGCAACTTATAATGAAAATAATAATAAAATAACATTATTAAATACAGATACAACAACACATACAATTAATTTTACATCATCATCATTATATAAAAATTTAGGATTTACAAATGAAGATATTGTAGTATTATCTGGTGGTTCAATAACGAGTTCTGGAAGTATTAATTTACAAACTATCCATACACTATATATTCATAGTGATTTTTCTATATCAAATATATTGACAAGTGAAACAAAAAATATAAGTAATATTATTGATAGTGTAAATGTTGATGTAAATCCCTTTGAAATTATCAGTCATGGATACTATGAAAGTGCCCCGTTTAGTTCTATTTTAGATCAACAAGAAATAAGAAAATTTTCACTTTCATTAAAAGACCAAAATGGGAGATTAATTCAAATGAATAATGCGAATTTTGAACTTTCTTTACTCATAGAATTACACGATAGAGATAATAAAGATATACCCACACCCATACAAGGCAGACGTGCTGAAATGGTTGATATTCAAAATATACCACTACCAATTAATCCATCAACAACTATAAGAACACAACCAGCACCTACAACAACATATACACGACCAAGATATACAAACCCTCAAATCACACCAATATCAGAAAATAATATAATAACACCAGCAACAACAACAACAGCAACAACAACAATAGCACCAGCAACAAATAATAAAACAAATGAAGAATTAAATAATGCTTTATTAATGGCTTCTATTTTAACATTATAAAACTGCTTTTTTAAAACTTCTTTCACTAACGCTTCACTTCGTTTTGCTCTGCTTTTACAAAAGCAGTTTTAAAAAAAGTGTATCAAAATTTGGTCTAGTAGAGCAAAAAGCGATTAGTATTAGGTAAATTTAATTTATTATATGTTTATTTATAAGTTCAAATTCATAATAAAATTAAATATATTATAATTATATAATAATGAGTGGTGAAAATACACCAGACAATACGGATTATGACAGCGATAATAGTGCTATTAGTGAGAGCGAGATTATTAATGAAATGACTATTAATGAGATTAAAAAAGAAAATAAAGAAAAAAAGAATAAAATGAAAGAGTATAAAGTGATTAAATCAAGTGATCCCAATATTGAAATTGAATTGAAACGCAGACATACTAAAAAACCAAAAAAAAAAATTATAATTTATAAGGAAGACCTTGAAAGTAGTGAGGAAGAGGTTGAAATTGTATATAAAAATAAGACAGCAGGGAGACCAAAAACAAATAAAATTATTAAATATAAAAATTATAAGAATGAAGATGTAGATGATAGATTAAACGCCGATAAGGTAGAGATTGATTTAACACATACTAAGGAATTAAATGCAAAACAACTTAAACTATTGAAATTACAAGAAAAATTAACAGAGTTAGAGGTAATTAGTGGTAAAAAATTAAGAGGAACAAAAAAGGGTGAAGTAGATCGTAGGCAGACCACAAAACGAACCCAAAAACAGATTGAAGCAACCGAGCGGTTGGTATTATCTAATAAGTTGAAACGAGATCAAAAGTTAAAAGATAAGACTATGGAGGCAGTAGAACAAACAATCAAAACATTATCACAGAAAGCACAAGAAACAAAACAACAAGCACCAGCACCAGCACCAGCACCAGCACCTATTAAATATAACCCATTATTAGATCCAGATTTATAGATTGATACATATGACGTCTTCTGTATATATAAGGAATAATTAAGTATATATCATATAAAGGAATATAAAGGAATAAATGGTTAATTATAATAAATCAATTATTTATAAATTATGTTGTAAAAATCCTGAAATTAAAGAAATTTATATTGGTTCAACAATAAATTTTACTAGGAGGAAATGTAATCACAAATTCTCCTGTAATAATATTAATAGTAAAAATTATAATGTTAATGTTTATCAATATATTCGTGACAATGGTGGATTTGACAATTTTGATATGGTTTGTATTGAAAAATTTGAATGTAATGATAAATTAGAATTACATAAACGAGAAAGATATTGGTTGGAACAATTAGGTGCAACTTTAAATATGTGTGTTCCTTCTAGAAGTTCTAAAGAATATTATGATAATAATAAAAATAAGATTAAAGAATATAAAAAAGAATATTATGAAGATAATATAGAAAAAATAAAAGAATATATAACAAATAATAAAAATAAGATTAAAGACTATCAAAAGCAATATAGAGCAAATAATAAAGAAAATATTAAAGAAAAATCAAAACAATATTATATTGATAATAAATAATTAATTATATTTTTTTAGTTTTTTTTAGTATGTATAGATTTTTTTACCCCCATCCCCATTCAAGAGAAAGAAGATATTAAATCATTATTACATTTTATTATTACATTTTATTATTACATTTTATTATTACATTTTATTATTACATTTTATTATTACATTTTATTATTACATTTTATTATTACATTTATATTATTATTAGATTATTATTAGATTATATATATTTTTATTATAGAGAGGAGAGAAAGAGGGAGAGAGGGAGACTACACATCAACACACCCAACACGCAAAAAAAAAAGTATCTACACGATCGGTCTATATAAAAAACTTTTTTTTTTGCGTGTTGGGTGTGTTGATGTGTAGTTCTTATAATTTATCAAGGAAAAACGCTATAAATCCTTGATTTTGTTATATATTTACCTACACGCAAAAATCTACCTACACGCTCAAAATAAATTTTTTGATATTATATCATTCAGACATCGTAAAATATAATTTTTGAAAAATGAGCGTGTAGGTAGTTTTTCAATTGACCGTTTCGGTAGTATAAAGAAATGATTATATAATATATTATATAATAAATATGAATATTATTGAATTCTGTGATAAACATAATATCAAATGGTTTCCGATCAATTTAAAGATTGAAGAAAAACATAAACAAATGATTAAGATGAATGAAGAACATTATAAGTATTACGATAAGATGATGGCAGATGTTAATGATTATCAAATATTAACATTAGAAGAATTAAAAAATAGACAATCAATTATTAATGATTATGAATATATTGCTATGGATACAAGCGATATTTTTCAGATTGATGTAGATGCTGAGGGATATGATGATAAATTAACTGATTATGATGATATGCCTTATTATCTATCATTAACTAAGGGATTAAAACATATATTCGTAAAAGATAATTCAGGGATAGAATTTATAGGTAAAAGGAAACCATTAATTAAAAATAATCAAAAAAATGATATTGAATTATTATGTGGTCAAATGAGTTGGTGTAAAAAAGATATGACGATTAATAATTATAATAATAATATGTTATGTAATATATATAAAGGATTTAATATGACATTTAATAAAACAGAAGAAATAAAAAAACAAATTAAAAATATACCAGAAGAATTACAACAGAAAATATATAATACAAATAATAATGAAATTATTGAATTAATGAATATTATAAATCCAAATAGGGCAGATGACTATGATAGCTGGTATAAAATAGTAAGTGCTTTAAAAACTGAAAATTTAAAAGATGTAGCAAGGGATTTTTCTAAAAAATCCAGTAAATATAACGAGAATGAGTTTGAAGAATTTTATAATAAACAAAAACCTATGAGTTTAGGTATAATTTATAATATATCAAAAGAGGATAATTTAACATTATATAAATCTATAATTTATAAATATAAATATGACGGTTTAATATTGAGTTTAAATGATTTTAAAACAATTTTACAAGTTGCTGAAAAAATGAGTAAATATTTAGGTTGTGAAATGGTATATTGTAATAAAAAATGGTATGTTGTAAAAAATAATATATGGTGTTATGATTTAGATCCAACATTAACAATTTATAAATGTATTGAGGCAGGTTTTCAATCTTCTTTACAAGAATTAAATGATAAAATTAATAAATGTGAAGAACAAGAAGAAAGGGAAGAATTATCAAGAACACGATCAAATTTATGCTATGCGAGAACTTGTATCGATGCGTCTTCAAAAATAGGACAGATTATAAAATGTTTAACTAATATATTATTAGACAATAATTTTGAAAATAACCTCGATAAATTATCATATAGGTTTGCGTTTAAAAATGGTATATATGATATACGAGATAATACATTCAGGGAGGGATTAGATAGAACAGATTATATAACAAAATATATTGAGTTTGATTATAATAAAGAATTATTTAATACTGATGATGAAAAATGGATTTTAGATAATTTTTATAAAATATGTAATTGTAATATTAACCATAGAGAATATTATTTTAAAACAGTCGCTCGTATGTTGTTTGGGACACCTCATAAACAACAAAAATTTTATTTTGCGGTAGGACAAAAAGCAGGGAACGGTAAATCCACAAGTATATCGGCACTATCTAAAATTATGCCGTGTTATGTAAAGAGTGGGTGTAATAGTCAGGTATTAGAGAGCGACAGCAGTAAATTACATAAATTTTTACCAGAATACGGAAAATATAGGATTATCGCCATGGAAGAGATGAAGAAAGGAAAAAAAATTGACAGTAAATCAATCAAATTAATTGCTGATGGAGATCAAATTGAAAACGAGGTGATGTTTGGAACTTGTAATACAATCAAAATTACGGCAAGTGGAATTATGAATTCAAATCATAGCATTCATTTTGATGATGCCGATGAAGGCGTTGCGAGAAGATATGACAACTTACAATTTAATAATGAGTTTAGACCAGATTATGTAGATAATGAAGAATTAGGACAATTTAAAAGTGATCCAAATTTTCAAGATAATTTATTAAATAAAAAACACACTTATTTACAAATGCTTTTTAATTATGGAAATGATGTTTATAATAATGGAATGCCTGATACACCAGCAGAATTTTTAGAAGAAAGGAAAATAACGATGGAAGATAATTTTAAATTTAAAACATTTATAAAAGATTATACGGAAAAATGTGATAATGAAAAAATATCAAAATTAGAATTATTAGAACAGTATAACTATAAAACAAATGAAAAAATAGATGAACGAAGTGTTATAGATGATATGAAATCTATGGGTTATATATATGATAGAAATAAAACCAGTAATAAAAATAGAGGAGTTTTTATAGGATTAAAATTTATTCAAAATATTGATGATGATGTTGATGTTGATGATGATAATAAATAAATACATATAATTATATATTTTTTTTTATATAACCTTTTCGGTATATATAAAGTTATATTATTATATTATATTATGTAATAAGTAAAATATGACTTATAATAATAATGAAAGGAATTATTACCATTTTAAAATTGATTTTTATAATCAAGATAATACTGAAATTTTAAAAACAAAATATTATTTAACCTCGCATGATATTAGAAAAGAATTAATTATGAGTGAAAAAACCATTTACACTCATGTGTATAAAGGACCATTATTTAAAGGTAGAAAATATAGAAATCTACATATTCAACGAGTAAGAGAACCAGTTATTAAACATATCGCAGAAATTTTAGACCATACGAGAATATTATTAAATATTGTAAAAGATGGATATGATGAAATTAATAACTTAAAAAATAATAATACATAATATATATATGTGTTATAAATTAACGACTATATATTTACTTCAAACTTATTATATATTAATGAGAAAAACGAATAATAAATATTTATTTACATATTATAAATATAAATATAATGAAAAAAGACATATATTAAGAACTGAATATAATATATATAATGTATATGATTACATAAAACTTCTTTTATAAAACTTCTTTTAGAAAAAGAAGAGCAAAAAGCGATTAGTATTATAAATAATTAATTATTTTTTTTTCAAAAATAAAAATATATGATATATTAAATATGTATTGTGATTTATGTAATACTACATATGATAATTATTATTATAAACGGCATATAAATACAAGAAAACATTTAATAGAACTTGAAAAATTTAAAGAAAAATATAACGAAATTGAATATATTAAATATATAGATGATTGTAAAACAAAAGCAAAAAATAAAACATATAAAATTGAAAAATATATCGTTATTAAACGAGGTGAATTTATATTATCATTTTAAATTTTTGACATACTTTTTTTTAAAAAGTATTTTTAAAAGTCTAAATTTAAAATTTTTTTTATATATTATAATATATATATAATATGGAACAAACAAAAACAGAAGAAAGCATTTCTTATCCCCTAGGTGTTAGGTATAATATTGGTATTAGTGAGGGAGTTGCTGGTTCTCGTAATCTAATCAAATTCCAAGCAGAAAATCCTTCCACTTTTACAGGTTTAAATAATAACTCTGTAAGAATTCCAGTTTCAGCAGGGTCGTTTTTAGATTTAAAAAATGCTGTATTAGGATTTACAGTAAAAAATACATCAGGACAAGTCGCTACACTTGATGGGTCTTGTGCTTGTATTATTCAGCGTCTTCGTATTCTATCGGTTCAGGGTAATGAAATCGAACGATTAGACCAATACGGACAACTTCACGCAATTCTCGACCAATATGCAGGGTCTTTAACTTCTCTAATCTCTAACTGTGCGATGGATGGGGGTGCTCGTCGTGTTTCTTCTTCGGTTAAACAACCAAGTGTAGCGGTTGGTGCTTCAAGCACAGGACTTTTAAGTGATGGAACAACGTTCGTAACTGGGGCGATCGGTGGTTCTATTACTATTGCTAATCCTCTAGGTGGTAAGGGATATTTACAAGAGGAGGCGGACAGTCTTGATAATAATGTATCTCGTGATTATCAAGTTGGATTAAAATCAGGGTTTTTCTCCCCATCTACGGCAAAAATGCTCCCTCCTAATGTTTCGTTTGTTCTTGAATTAACTCTCGCTCCTGCTGGTTCTTGTATTTTTACAAGTGCTACAGCTGCTTACGAAGCGACAAATTTTATTTTATCTGTTCCATCAGTTAATATTCTTGACGCAAGTGCTATGAATAGATTAAATGAGCGAATTGCTCGTGGTGTTTCGTATAAATGCACCTCGTTCAATCATCATGTAAATACTCTCAATTCTGGTGCTGGGGCATCTTCTCTACAAATTGGTGATAGGTCATTAAGATTAAAAGGACTAATTAGTGTATTCAGACCTCAAGCAGACCTTTCGGACTCTACTAAATTTAAACTATCTAAAAGGACAGTCCAACATATTGATAATTATCAGTATCAAATTGGATCGGCACAATATCCAGTAAATCAGGTAAAAATTAAAACTGATGTTTCAACATCTTTTACAACAGCGAATACTCGACTTGGACTTTCTTCTGATTCTACTATGAATATTAGTGAAGCTTATACTGAATGCCTCCGTGTATTCGGTGGTTTAAATTCTAATATGGGTTCGTGTGTAATTGGTGCTGAGGAATACGCCCAATCTACTTTAAATAATGGATGTGGATTAATTGCTGTTGATTTAATGAGCTATTCTGATGGTTCTGTAAGCTCTGGTATTAATACCGCTTCTAATGCCCTACCTGTTGTTCTAAACATTCAAAAGAACGCTAAAATTGTAACTGATTACCAAGTTGATACATATGCTATCAAAGAGTTAGTCGTTATGATCGATAGCTTTGGAGCACTATTTAGTGAAAGTTAAAACATATAAAATAAAAAAATAAAATGTATCAAATAAAAAATTTATAATGTATCATAAAAAAATATAATAATAGAATTCAATTGAATATAATTATTAATTAGATTATATACATATTAAATATTTTTTTTAGTATGTTAGATTGATTTCATATATTATAGATTATAGATTATAGATTATAGATTATAGATTATATATTATAGATTATAGATTATAGATTATTATATTTAGTATTTTATTCATATACACCCTGTTTCCCAAAAACTGGTCTTGGTTCATAAAAATCTCCATAGTTAGAATTTCCTGCTGTATTATCATTATATTTAACTTCTTCTTGACCGATCAACCCAAGTGCTTGACCGCCAATAAATGGGACCGCTCCTAATAATGAACTGCCAGCCGCCGCTACACCACCAGCAAGAGCCTCACTAGCACCAAGAGCCATAGCACTAGCACCAAGAGCTGGGCCAACAAAAGGTAGAGCAAGAGCGGTTAAAACCCCTCCTCCGATCATTAATGGGGTCTTATATCTGTTTAACATACATCCAAATCCGCATTCTTCTCTCGAATTATTCATTATATAATATAATAAAGATATAAAAAAATAATATATAATTTTTACACATTTTCAGTTTTATTTTTATCTTTATCTTCTTCTGTTTTTGTTTCAATCGGCAACAACTCTCTATCAATCTCTATACAACCACATTTGATACGAACACATCTGCTATTAATCATATATGTAAGTATTGGTTGTAGTATAGTATTAGCAATTAGAACAATTAAAACAGTTTCCATCTTATATATTAATATATATATATTTATTTATTTTCTAATACTTCTATTCTTTCTAATAAGGTGTTAATAACTTTGCTATGCTTTTCCAAAGCAATTTGTTGTTCTTCATTTTCTTTAATAAGATGTGGAATACAACCAAATAACACGAATTGTAATTCACTACCATTATAAGAATAACAATCTTTAATTTCTTCATTAATATCATTTCCTTCGTCATCTTCTCCAATTTTAAATTTCAAATCATTTTTATCAACACAACACGGCATATACTCGGCAACTTCATCGGCAATTATTCCAACGAAACATTTATCTTTAATGTTATGTGCTTTCCTGTAATTCTCTTTGAATTTATAGCGTTTTGGTTCAAACTTCTTTGATATATTAAATAACTCTTCCTTTGATATAGTCGTGATATTCTGTTTTATTCTAATATCACTTGAAATAATCCAAGTATTCGTAGAAGGTTTAGCTGCACTATCAGTGCTTAAATGTAGTTGGTAAGAAGGAACAGCAACACCAATACCAACATTTCCGCTAGTCCTACAAATAGCAACATCAGCCGCATCATTTATATGTAATTTAGACCAAGCAGTTAGAGAACTTGTACTTCCTCCTAATGTTGCTACACCAGAATTATTACCTGCTATTACTGAATAAGATGAATTACCAATAATAGACTGAGGCCACGCTTCGCTAGATACATGAAAAGGTTTTATTGGTTCTGTAATCCCTATACCAACATATCCAGAAGACTTCAAAACCATCTGGGGTGCTTGTCCGTTTGTTGCAGCTGCCGAAAATTCCATCGTTGAAGCGGATATACCAAAACCATAAAAACTGGTTGCACCAGACCAAATTGCTAATTTCCGTGCGGCATCACCAGTCCCATAACTGTCTCCTAAATCTAATTTATATAGTGGATTAGGAGTTCCAATACCTACATTTCCAGCACTCGTTATTCTCATCGCTTCGGTATTTGCGTCATATCCATTATTAGTTCCAATTGTTTTGAAAACTAAATCAGCACTTTCTGCGTTTTCGCCATTTGTTATACTCTCTATACTGTTTCCAATCTTAACATTACTAGCAGTATCAGCATGACCAAAACCAATCGCAGATGTCTTGTTAATTGTTGCTAAACTGTTTGTATTTGATATAACCAAACCATATCTCCGTGTGCTATCGTCCTGTGATATAATGCTTGTTGAAAAATTTTGAGTATCGTTAATAGGAGTAGTTGAGTTATAAATATATACATTAAAAATATTATTAGTTCCTACATATAATTTATTTCCAATACCAACATTTCCAGTATTTATATAACTATTACCTGTATTATCAAACTTTATATTACTTCCTATTTTACATACACCATAAGTTAAATTTAAATTTGGTGATGTTAATTCTCCATCAAAACCATTATAATATAATCCAGTATAATATTTTGGAGATACATAAGGAGGAGTTCCAGTTAAATCACTGAAAAATATATAATCATAAACTCCATATGAGTATGCTGATTTTACTGTAAAATTAATATTATTTGAATTAGAAGCCAGACCGTTTAAACTTCCATTAAAAGTTGTTGAAGTAATTGAAGTTAATCCTGTTAATGTTGTCGTTGTATTTCCTAATTGAATATTAGTAGAACCAATTGTTATATTGTCATTTTGTAATTTAATATTTTGAACCAATCCAGATAAATTAGAAGTTAAATAACCTGTTGAATTTACTAAATCAAAAACTAACTGTGAATATGTTGAACCTAATTCTAAATTATTACCATCAATTATAATATCATCATTTTGTAATTGATTATTTTGAAGAAGCCCAGATAATTGATTAGTTGGTAAATTTGTTAAATTATTTCCTGAACCTGTAAATAATGTTGCTATACAAGAATTAAACTGACCGAACCCAGAACAAAAGATATCTCTTAAAACTAATTTATTTAAAGAAGGATTGTAATATACTCCGCTTGTATAAGTTCTTAAAATTTTATCACTTCCAGAACTATCCGTAAAAGTTAAATAAAAATTAGAATTATCAGATGTATCTGTAATATCTATATTCCTTGCTGATATATTAGCGACAATATTTCCAACTGTTAATGTATCAGTAAAAGGATTATAATAAAAATTATTATTATATAGTAAATTAGAGTTATATTTTCTATCATATGTAAAATTAATAAGAAAATTATTA
>Ga0222711_1000178_pt1 | contig 21127 bp, 14 predicted proteins | sample AntAcemetage1699_FD_179814 | JGI IMG/M metagenome (GOLD analysis project Ga0222711, IMG submission 179814) | Saline water microbial communities from Ace Lake, Antarctica - #1699 | ecosystem: Environmental > Aquatic > Non-marine Saline and Alkaline > Saline | place: Antarctica: Ace Lake...
GATTATGGCTACATCCGGAAGCAAAGATTTTGAACTTGATGTTGCAGAGTATGTCGAAGAGGCATTTGAACGCTGCGGTCTTGAAGTTCGGACGGGTTACGATTTAAAATCCGCAAAGCGGTCTTTGAACCTATTGCTGGCGGACTGGGCTAACCGTGGTCTAAACCAATGGACAATTAAACAACGCACTATTACGATGATTCCCGGCACCGGTGAATACAACGTAGGCACGGACGTTATTGATATTCTATCTGTTGTTGTCCAGCGTGATGGCACAGACTACTCTCTATTACGTTTGAGCCGCGATGGTTATTTGACTATTCCTAACAAGACCACCCAAGGTCGAGTTAACCAATTCTTCTTAGATCGACAGGTTTCCCCTAACTTAAAGCTATGGCCAGTCCCTGATAACAACACCGATGTTGTTTATTATGACGCGTTAACGCGTATGGACGATGCCGACATCTACACAAACACTATGGACGTACCTTTTAGGTTTTATCCTTGTTTAGCCGCAGGGTTAGCTTATTATCTGGCATTAAAAAGGGCTCCAAATCGTGTTCAGATGCTAAAAGCTATGTATGAAGAAGAGTTTGAAAGGGCCGCAGTAGAGGATAGAGACCGTTCTTCCTTTAACGTTGCGCCCCAGTTTGATTATTACAGGGTAGGCTGATGGGTAAATATGCTTCAGGCAAAGAATCTTACGCGATCTCAGATAGGGACGGTTTCCGCTACCCTTATCGCCTGATGAAAAAAGAATGGAACGGCCTTTTGGTTGGACCAGACGAGTGGGAGGCTAAACAGCCTCAGTTGGGTCCTTTTCGTAAAGTGTCTGACCCGGAAGCTTTGCAAAATGCACGTCCGGATCGAGTTGAGCCCTTAGATGTTTACGTGGGAGTGCCTTTAGTGATTGCACCTACTTTACTTCCCGTGCAGGCGTTCTCGCAAGTTGGAACAGTGACGGTGACCACATGAGTTTTACATACGCACAGCTAGAAACAGCTATTCAAGACTATACAGAGAACACTGAAACGTCTTTTGTTAGTAATTTGTCTACCTTTATTACGCAGGCAGAGGAAAGAATACTTAAAAGTGTTCAGTTAAGCCTTTTCCGCAAGAACGTAAGCGGTAGCATGGCCAATGCTAATCGGTTTTTGGCTTGTCCTAGTGACTATTTAGCACCTTTTTCCTTATCTTTTGTTGATGCCAGCAGTGATCACGTCTTTTTAGACTTTAAAGACCCTGATTATGTGCAATCCTTTAACCCAGATGCAGCAACTGTTGGTTTACCCCGATATTACGCTGTTTATGACGTAGATAACTTTATTTTAGGACCTACTCCAAATGCAGCGTATAATGTAGAATTACATTACTTTTATAGGCCTGCTAGTTTGACTGCGGGAGCCGCGGGCGGAACAACATGGCTTAGTGAGAATGCTTCGATAGCTTTGTTATACGGTTCTTTGATAGAGGCGTACATATTCATGAAGGGTGAGCCCGACATGATGGCGCTATACGAGAAACGGTTTACTGAAGCGATTTCTGGAATGAAGATGTTTGGTGAGGCTAAAGAAGTAACGGACGAATACCGTACTGGACAAGTCAGAAGGCCTAAACAATGAATGATTCAGGACTAGGTAAGGTGCCAACTTTCAAAGTGGACGTACACACCACTAATGGAAGGGGCTTTACGCCAGAGGAGATTGCGGAGAGGTGTGCTAACAAGATTATAGCCATTTCTGATGACGCAAACCCTGCAATTCGGGCGCAAGCTCACGCTTTTCGAGGAGAGTTACTTAAAACCCTCGTATTCTACATGCGTGAGGCTGTTAAGTCTGATAGAACTACTGTGTATAACGCTTTAACCGACGCAGGCCAAACAGAGCTTGCTAAATATATAAGGAGACTGTGACCATGGCCTTTTCAGGAAACTTCATGTGCACCAGCTTTAAGAAAGAATTGCTGTATGGTGCCCACGATTTCGACGCGTCAAGCGGCGATACATTTAAAATTGCGCTTTATACAAGCTCGGCAACGCTTAATGCTGCGACGACTGCGTATGCGACTACTAACGAAGTTAGTGGTACTAACTACGTGGCAGGCGGCGGGACTTTAACCCCGGTGGACCCTACCTCGTCAGGAACGACAGCTTTGCTGGATTTCGTAGACGAAACGTGGTCTAGCGCCACCATTACGGCTCGGGGAGCGTTGATTTACAACACTACTCCGAATACGACGTCTATCTCTCTATCCAACCCAGCAGTAATTGTTCTGGACTTTGGCGGAGATAAGACATCGACAGCCGGTGACTTTACGGTGGTGTTTCCGACGGCTGATGCAAGTAATGCGATTATTCGGATAGCGTAATGGCTGACGTAACCGTCTACTTTAGAGGCTGGAATTCTGTCAGTCAAAGTTGGGGCGGTGGTCCTTGGGGCCAGAATGAGGCACTTCCGGGATCAGTCGGAGGTGTGGGCACAGTAAGTGTCGTCGCCGAGGCAAATGCCCTCGTCACCGGATTAGCAGCAACCGCCAGTGTTGGTGGAGTTACTGTTACCGCAGATGCAAACGCAAACGTTACAGGTGTAGCGGGAACGGGTGTTGTTGGTGCGGTTACCGTAGATGCCGCCGCTAATGTCCCTGTTACAGGTTTAGCCGCTACGGGAAGTGTTGGCGGAGTTACCGTAGTAGCAACCGCAAACGTTTACCCGATAGGTCTCGCAGCAACAGGCGTAGTTGGTACAACCACCGTCGTTGCCGATGCAAACGTAAGCGTAACCGGGCTTGCAGGCACTGCAAGTGTTGGCGCAGTTACGGTAAAAACTGGACAAACCATTGTAGTTACGGGTGTTCAGGCAATAGGACAAGTTGGTAGCGTCGTCGCAAATGCAGACGCTATCGTTAATGTAATAGGAGTCAATGCAACTGGGGTTGTTGGACAAGTGCTGGTTTATGGAAGTATTGTGCCGGATCAAAATCCGAACTATACTAATATTACACCAAGTCAGAATCCGACGTGGACGGAGGAAGTGCCAAACCAGAGTGCTAATTGGACAAAAATAGCAGCGTGAGGAATTAAAGATGCCCAGTACATATACAGTTAACCTCGGGATTGAAAAACCGGCAACCGGTGAGCAATCAGGTACATGGGGTGATACAGTCAATGATAACTCTAATATATTAGACGAAGCCATTAACGGGGTCGTTTCGATAACGCTCGCCGCAGCAGGTTCGTCTGGCTCCCCCAATCAAATTGCTATCACCAACGGTGCCTCGTCTACCGGTCGTAATAAATGGATCGAATTTGCCGATGGCGGCGATTTAGGTGCTACGGCGTATGTGGAACTGATTCCAAACGACGCTGAAAAAATATGCTTTATCCGGAACAGCCTTGCTGGCAGCCGGTCTATCCTTCTTTTCCAAGGTACATATAACGCAAGCAACGATCTTGAGATCGCGGCAGGCACTGACGTGGTTGTTAAGTTTAGCGGCACGGGCACAGGCGCGACCGTAGTCAACATCAACGCTAACTTGAAGGTTGACGGAATTGTTGCGACGACTGCTGATATTAATGGCGGCACAGTTGATGCCACTGTTATAGGCGGATCAACCGCTGCGGCTGTTACAGGCACCACGGTTGTTGCTAACACCAGCCTTAATATTGCTGCCGATGGCGCGACGGTCACCGGGATCAAAGACGAAGACAACATGGCGTCTAATAGCGCCGTAAAACTGGCCACTCAACAGTCTATCAAGGCGTATGTTGATGCCCAAGTCGCCACGGTCGATACCCTTTCGGAAGTTCTTGCCATTGGCAATACCTCTGGCAGCACTGACATCAACATGGACACTACACAGAAAGTGCAGTTCCGAGATGCAGCCATTTACATAAACTCCAGCGTAGACGGTCAATTAGACATTGTTGCTGACGCTGAGATTCAAATTGCGGCGACTACGATTGACATTAATGGCGCGATTAACGCCAGTGGTGAAATCATTGCAGCCTCGCTAGACATTTCTGGCAACATCGACGTTGACGGGATTACTAATTTAGACGTCGTCGATATAGACGGCGCAGTTCAAATTGATGCCGCGGTTACCGTGGGTGTTGATGACACCGGCCATGACGTTAAGTTCTTTGGTGCCACGGGCGGCAAGTATATGCTCTGGGATCAAGCTACGGACACGTTAAACGTGGTGGGTTCTGTAGAGTTTGATTCATTGTCTGGTACAGGCGCAGTCGCCATAACGGACATTAAAGACGAAGATAACATGGCGTCAAACAGCGCCACGATGCTTGCCACACAGCAAAGTATTAAAGCCTATGTAGACGCGCAGGTCGATACCGTTGATACGCTGGCCGAAGTGCTGGCGATTGGTAACACCTCCAGCGGCACAAACGTCGAGCTTACTACAACAGATAAAGTCCAGTTCAGAGACGCCGCTATTTACCTTAACTCTAGCGTAGACGGTAAGCTTGATATTGTTGCAGACACTGAGATACAGATAGCTACAGCCCTTGTTGATCTGAACGGTAACTTAGATGTTAGTGGTACGTTAGCTGTTACGGGAACTAGTCAACTAGGTAGTCTTGATTTGTATGACAGCGGTACTGACTCAGTAGTGTCGGCAGATTCGTCACACGACTTACAACTAAGAGCTAGGACAGGACAGGTAGTTGATTTGTATGCAGATGGTAGCCTGCACGCTACTCTTAGCTCAACAGGCTTAAATGTCACTGGAACCGTCACAGCCACAGGCACTTCAGTATTCGCATCCCTAGACATCTCAGGCGACATAGATGTTGACGGAACGTCAAACCTAGACATTGTAGATATTGACGGCGCTGTGGATATGGCGTCTACACTTCAAGTCGATGGAGCCGCCACGTTTGATTCTGGGATAAGGGCTAATGGAACTCTAGCTTCACCGCCGATTGTACGCATTAATAATAGTGGTGGCACATGGACAGCGGGCGACGAGACAGGGCGCTTACAGTTCTACACCACAGATCCTAGTGGAACAGGGGTGCGTGAATTAACATCAATTCGTGCCGTCACTAATACTGGTGGAGTGACAGGTGACGGGACGTTAGAGTTTTGGACAGCGGCATATAACACCTCAGCCGTTAAATCACTAGAGATTGATGGACGGACTGGAGCCTTAATCACAACCCCCGCCGCAGGAGGCCATGCGGTATTTAACGAAAATGGCGTAGACGCTGACTTCCGCGTTGAGTCTGATGCGGACACCCATGCCTTGTATGTTAACGGAGGAACCGGCACAGTAAACGTAGGAAGTGCTTATGGAGGAGCCTCAAAATTTACGGTTTCTCAATCGGCTAATGAAATAGTTTGTTACCTTACGAAAACCGCCGCTACTGTCAATAATTCCGATCCCTCTATTATATACCTTCAAACACCTAATGACTCGGTAATTCAAGATGGTTACAAAATGGTTACATTTGCCGATTCTGATACGGTACTTGGAAGTATATCTACAGCCGCCACTTCTACCAATGTTGCATACAACACCTCTTCTGATGAACGATTAAAAGAGAACATCGTAGACGCAAGGTCACAGCTTGATACGCTCCTAGCCGTTAAAGTCAGGGAGTATGACTGGAAAAAGAATGGCTTTCACTCTACAGGCTTCATTGCCCAAGAACTCCACGAGAATTTCCCTGAAGCCGTTACAGTGGGGCTTGAAGATGAAAACAAACACCCTTGGTCTGTTGATTACGGAAGACTAACGCCTTTCATCATTAAAGCGATGCAAGAACAACAAACATTAATTGAAGCATTAACCGCAAGAATAACCGCACTAGAAGGAGCATAATCATGGCAGTAACAACAACGTGGTCAGTACAAAACATGACCCACACCGATGCAGACGGAGGCGTATTCCAAGTGATTTGGCAATGCCTAGCACAAAACGAGGGTGGCCCTGAAAGCGCAGTAGAGGCAGGCAAGTTTGTCACCACTTACGACGCGTCAGCCTCCGGGTTCGTCCCCTATGCCGACCTAACCGAAGCAGAAGTTCTGCAATGGGTTTGGGATAGCGAAGGGTTCGACAAAACCGAGATCGAAGCTAATCGCACCGAAAGGGTAGACGCGCAGATCGTTAAAAACGCGACTACCGCTACAGGAGTACCTTGGACGGAGGCGGCATAATGGAATACTTACTGGATATTTACGTCCTCGTAACGTCCGTAGTAACCATTGCCAGCATAATCTGTAACTATACCAACACGCCTAAAGACGATGCTTGGGTAGCCACTGCCTATAAAGTGCTGGAACAATTCGCTTTTCTAGGTAGTAAAGCTAAACAATAACTTAAAAAAGGAGATCACTATGTCTGAGAAAAAAACAAAGACTATCACGATCAATGACGTTGAATACACCGAAGACCAGTTAACCGATCAACAAAAGACGATGGTAAACCACGTTGGCGACCTTGATCGAAAAATTAGGTCTACTCAGTTCAACTTAGATCAACTTCTAGTAGGCAAGAACGCCTTTATGGAGTTGCTGACAACCTCGTTGGCTTCAGAAGACGAAAAGGGATGATATGCCACTTACTAAGTTACAGTTCCGCCCCGGCGTAAATAGAGAGACTACCTCGTATTCTAATGAGGGTGGTTGGTTCGACTGTGACAAAGTAAGGTTTCGGTTTGGAACTCCAGAGAAAATCGGCGGGTGGGAAAAACTGTCTGGGCAAAGCTTTTTAGGCACCGCTCGGGCGCTACACCCCTTCGTCGCTCTGGACGGAACAAGCTTTCTTGGCGTTGGTACGCACCTAAAGTATTACCTTGAAGAAGGTGGTGGCTTTAACGACATTACCCCGTTGCGTGTAACTACCGCCGCGGGCGCTGCTACGTTTGCCGCGGCCAACGGATCATCTACTATTACGGTCACAGACGCCAACCACGGGGCTAACGAGAATGATTTCGTTACCTTTTCCGGTGCCGTATCGTTAGGTGGTGTTATCACTGCCGCCGTATTAAACCAAGAATACCAAATATTTAACATTGTAAACACCAGCTCTTACCAAATAAAGGCAAGAGCGGTTGCAACCGTTGCTCAAATTACCGTAGATGGGCAGTACACGCCTACTCTTATTGTAGCCAACGGCTCTGACACCGGAAACGGCGGCGGTTCTGTTGTCTGTAAATACCAAATTGTAACGGGACTGGACACCACGGTTTCCGGAACAGGTTGGGGTGCGGGAACATACAGCCGTGGCACGTGGGGATCGGGCGCTAGTCTTACAGCGGTTGGTGATATCCTTCGGATTTGGACCCACGACAACTTTGGTGAAGACTTAATCATTAACGTCCGCGATGGTGGTATCTACTATTGGGACAAATCAACAAGCTCGGCTCCTTTTGCGCGGGCCGTGGCGCTTTCGGATTTAGCCGGGGCCGACGCAACGACACCTACGGTAGCTAAACAAGTTTTAATATCGGATCGCGACAGGCACGTCATTGTGTTTGGGTGCGATGCGCAAAACAATATCGGCGTACAAGACCCGCTTTTGATTCGTTTCTCAGACCAAGAAAACCCTTTAGTGTGGACAGCACAGCCTACTAACACCGCGGGTGATTTGCGGATTGGTACGGGGTCAGAGATTATAACGGCGGTTGAAACACGTCAGCAAATCCTTGTGTTTACAGACCGCTCGCTTCACGCGATGCAGTATTTAGGGCCTCCGTTTACTTTCGGAATTAGTTTAATTTCTGAAAATATTACCATCGCTAGTCCGCTTTCTGCTATTGCGGTAGACGATTCAGTATATTGGATGGGCGAAGAAGAGTTTTATGTCTACACAGGACAGGTGCAGAAGCTGCCTTGTTCTGTCCGATCTTACGTGTTTGGAGACTTTAATACGTCCCAGATAGAGAAGGTTACGGCGGCTGTTAACTCTAGTTTTTCTGAAATATGGTGGTTTTATCCTTCCGCGGGCTCTGAAACTAACGATAAATATGTTATTTTCAACTACCAAGAGCAGGCGTGGTACTACGGAACAATCGCTCGGTCCGCATGGATTGATAGGGGGATTGCTCAGTATCCTATTTCAGCCGGTTTAGACGGATACTTGTATTACCACGAGTTTGGTCAAGATGACGGCAGCGTTAACCCGCCTGCGGCAATACCTTCTTTCATTGAAAGCAGTCAAATGTCTATTGGTGCGGGAGATAACTTTGTATTCTTGTCCCGGTTAATCCCAGATGTAACGTTTGACGGGTCTAGTTCACCAACGCCGTCGGTATCAATGACACTTGAAACAAGACAATTCCCCGGTACAGCGTATACTGGTACAAAAAGTAACACTGTACAGAGATCAGCAACTGTTCCAGTAGAGCAGTTTACGGATCAGGTGTTTGTTCGGTTAAGGGGTCGATCTTTTGCTTTTAAGATTGATTCTACGGATACGGGAGTGGAATGGCGTTTAGGAACACCTCGTGTTGATCTACGACCGGACGGCAGACGATGAGTAGAGGACTTGTACAACCTTTATTCCCTAACCCTCCAGAGGGTTATGATCAACGATACCAGACGGAAGTTATGCGAGCGTTCTCGGTATTTTTGCAACAAGTAAATAATCCGGGACCTTGGCAAGCGTCTGCTTTGACACTTCCGAACCTGCAAACAGATAACGTAGGCCTTCCTTTAGGCGGTGTATTTCAATATGGAGACGAGTTACGGATTACCGTGGCTAATCTACCATACGCCAGAGGGTCACAAGCAACGGGAGCCGTAGGTCAAACTACGGTAGTAATAACATGACTGTTTTAACAATGCCTGACGGCAGTAAATGGAAACCTTCTACTAGCCTCGACGAGGTTCACTGTGTTAATTGTAATAACGTAGTGGACACTCCGGCTGAAATAGCCTCATATCCGAACGGAAATTGCACAGAATGCGGTTCTTCGTGGACGGGAGACGAGAAGAGAAGTACAATAATACAGGTAACCATGCCTGAAAGCATTACTGGTGGAGCGGGATAATGGCAAAATTAGCAAAAGAAATTGAAGTAATCGTTGAAGAACCCGAAATAGAAGTAGTTATTGAAGGTGTTGAAACGGACTCCGAAGACGAAAATGTTGAAGATACGTCCACTGAACTATCTGTTCCAGAAGGTGGTATCGGTGGTTTTGCTATGTCTGAAGAAGACTTTGCCGTTCTTGAAGCCGAAGAAGCTAAGAAAGAGTTTGGCGAAGCCGGTTTAGGCCAGTTTACCGCGGTTGCTAAGAAAATGGCAGGCTATGGTCGCTTTGGCGATGATAGTGTTGCACACATTCAAACAGGTGAGATTGTTGTTCCTCTTGCCTTGATCGAAAACAATCCCGCCCTAAAAGAACAGATTTTTAAGAATTTACGCGATAACGGTATCGAAGACCCTGAACAGTACGTTGTGGGCAGCGAGGCCAACAGTATTAACCCTGAAACAGGCTTGATGGAGTTTGGATTCTTTTCCAAGCTTTGGAAGGGCATTAAGAAGGTTGTTAAAGCTGTTGTTAAGGTCGTCAAGAAGATTGCTCCAATTATCTTGCCTATCGCATTAGCCTTCACGCCTCTCGGACCAATTTACGGTGCGGCGATGGGTTCTGGTATTGGAACGCTTATAAATGGCGGCAGTATTAAGGACGCTTTGAAGTCCGCTCTTATTTCTGGTGCTACGGGTGCCGTGTTCCAAGGCTTTACTGGAGCAGAAGCTACATTTGGGGCAAACGTCCAAGCGGGACTTGCTGACCCATTAGGTCGTATAAGCCAAACTGCGTCGGGTGCTATGACAAGTGCCGGTAACGTGTTTGGATCAGAAGCTACTAAAGCCGCCAACCTTACTGGCGGAGCTGGGGGTGGTGCAAAACAAACCTTCTTCAGTGATTACATTGCTGCGGCTCCCGGAGTCTCTAAAGTTCCGGGTAAAGTAGACTCATTTGGCGGCGATTCGTACATTAATGCTGACGGCGCGGTTGTAAACTCCCAAGGTCAGCTATTAGACGCTAGTGGTAACGTTATTATTTCTGAAACACCTATCGCAGACGCCGCAACAGAATCTGTTGTTGATACTGGTGGAACTACCGTTAGTGAAAGTATTAACGTTGACGACCCCGGTTTCATGGAAAAAGCCGGAGATTACATTAAACGTGGGGGTAAGACCGAACTTGAATTAGCTGAAGCGGCAACTACGGCAGAAAACAAGTATCTTGCAAGCATGGCAGACAAGGGTATAACGCCAACCGACGCTGGTTTAAAGGCTGCTATAAAATCGAGTCAACCCGGAATGCTGGCTAGGTTTGGACCTACTGCCGCAATTGCTGGAATTGGAGCCGCAGGTGCTGGTTTCTTTGACGTACCCGAGCAAGAAATGCCCGGATTAGTACAACGCCAAGAAGACGGTACAGTAACTACAGGTGCCGACCTTATTGCCGCCGATCCGGCTAAGTATCTAGTTGCAGACCTTGGTGCTACCCGTTTGAATCCAGACACAGGTGAGTACGAAGAAGTTGAAAACGAGTACACCGTTGAAGCGCCAGATACTTCTATGTATACCGTTCCAACCAACTACCCTATGCAGCAACAAGCTATTTCAGAGAACGGTTATCTGATGGCCAGTAACCCCGGTGGTCCGTTTGCACGTCCTTATGTGCAAGGAGCCGCTGAAGGTGGTCCTATCTTCCCTCGCCGTAATGGGGGTATTGCTCCTACTGAAGGAGTTCAAGGCCAAGACAGTGTTCGAGCCATGTTAATGCCCGGTGAGTTTGTAATGACTACCGACGCAGTACGAGGCTTGGGTAACGGAAACCTTAACAACGGTATCAAGAGTATGTACTCTGTAATGAGAAATCTTGAGAGTCGTGGGAGGAATACAGCGTAATGGCTGAAACTTCAGAACAGATTGTCCGCGAAGCACCCGAAATTGAGGCCTACAAGCTAGGTCTCCTTCAATCGGCAAAACAACTTGCGGACCAAGGCATTGAAATACCGCCTCAAATGGTTGCGGAAATGTCTGGCCTCCAGATTAAGGCAACTGAACTCGCGGAAGCGGGTATTGGTGGTTATCAGCCTTATTTACAGGAAGCCGGTTATACATTAGGCGACGCTCAACAAGCTCTTGGTAACACAATGGCGGGAGCTTTGCCATTCCAAGCTGAAGCTGGCGACTTGATGCGTAATGCCGCGGCTAACGTAACAGGTCAAACTACAGCGGCTCAAACTGGTATTCAAAATGCGATAGATTATGGCGCGGGTGCTACTGAAACAGCAACCACGGGCCTCGGGACAGCCGCCGCCGGAGCACGGGCCGCGGCTCTTGCCGGACAAAATGCGAGCGGTGCCGCTTCTGGCTTGATGCCGGGAGTCGTATCTAATGCTCAGTTAGGAAACAATGCGGCGTTAGCACAGGCTCAAAATGCTGTAAATGTTGCCGGACAAACGGGCGTCGCTACAACTCTTGGAGAGCAGTTAGCTTCTTCAACGGATGCGGCGCGAGCAGGCACTACAACAGCCGGTCAAAATGCTTTAAATGCTGCTGGGACTGCTCAAGCAGGTATGGACGCTGCGAGTTTAGCGGGCGTTCTTCAAGCAGGTCAAGGTCAAGCTGGATTAAATGCTGCAAGCACGTTAGCCGCACAACAAGCTGCTGCCGGACAGGCCGGTTTAACCTCTGCGGCACAAACCGCTTTAGCCGGTAGAGATATTGCCGGGACTGCAAACACTGCAACATCAGATGCTATTACCGCCGCTCGAAATGCTGCCGCACAAGGTGCAGGGGCATTAGGTCAAGCGGGACTTAGCGGCGCAGGTATTGCCGCCGACGCCGGTTTAGGGGCTCGAATAAATGCGGCTCAAACGGGCGAAAGTCTAGCACAAGTTAACCAACAAGCTCAGATCGCGGCCCAGCAAGCGGGTCTTGCGACCGATACCGCTATTGCAGGGGCACGTCAAGCCGTTACAGGTGCCGGAGCGGGTCTAAGTCAAGCAGGAATTGGTGGATTAGCTGCGGCACAAGAAGCCGGGGCGGCAACACAACAAGCTATTAATGCAGCACGGGCCACAGCCGCCGGAGGAGCGCAAGCACTTGGCGCAGCCGGGTTAGCCGGTTCGGATGCAGCGTCTCAAGCAGGGTTAGGCGCTAGATTAGGTGCTGCTGGAACGGCTCAAGGTTTAGCGGGCGTATCTGACGCTGCACGGGCCGCGGCACAGCAAACAGGTGTCGGCGTAGCAGGTGCTACTGACGCTGCACGGCTCGCGGCCCAACAAGCAGGACAAGGTTTAAGTGGCGTAAGTGGCCAAGCTAGAACCGACGCGGAAGCGGCGGGTGTTGGCGGAATAGGTGCTTATGAAAGAGCCATGGGCGGAATTGATGATGTTGCGACAGCGGCTAGAAATGTTGCAGGCCAAGCTAGAACAGGGGGTCAGACGGCAGCACAACAAGCGGCTTCACAAACCCAATCTGCTATTTCTGGCGCAAGAGGTATTACAAGTGACGCCGCTAGAGCTTTACAACAAGCAGGCGCGTTAGGAACACAATCCGCTCAACAAGGCATTGCTGGATTAGCCGGAACTACTGGTGCTTATGATCCTTCCAGTGCTGGTGCTTATATGAACCAGTACGAAGATGCCGCGGTTCAACAAGCGTTGGCGGATGTTAGACGTGCTGGCGATATTCAACAGCAGGGTGTAGATGCTCAAGCTGTAAGTGCAGGCGCTTTTGGCGGATCACGTCAAGCAGTGGCCCAGAACGAAGTTAACCGACAAGTTCTTGAACAACAGGGCCGTACTGCGGCTGGAATGCGTCAACAAGGTTTTGAAAGCGCGTCTCAACGGGCTCAACAAGCTTATGAAGCTCAACAAGCTCGTAGTCAGCAAGCTGCACAACTTACGGGTTCGATTGGCGCTCAAGGTGCCTCATCCGGTATACAAGCCGCACAATCGGCAGGACAACTTGGCTTATCGGCAGAACAATTGGCTGCTCAAACAGCTCAACAGCAAGGTCAATTAGGCCTTTCCGCAGAGCAATTAGCCGCTACAACAGGTATGTCCGCAGAACAGTTGGCGCAGCAAGGTTTAACCCAAGGCGGACAGCTAGGGCTTTCTGCTTACGGCCAACAAGGTCAGTTGGCGCAAGGGGCAAGTCAGTTAGCTGCTTCAAACTTGGCGCAATCGGGCCAGTTAGGTATGTCCGCAGAACAAATGGCGCAACAAGGTTCGTTAAACGTTGGGCAGCAGCAAATGGCTGCGGAACAGCTCGCGGCCTCAAACTTTGCACAAGCCGGTCAATCAGGTCAAGCTGCCGAGCAGTTAGCGGGTCAGTTAGGTATGTCAGCCGCGCAGTTGCAAGGTCAGTTAGCAGGTCAAGCGGCTCAATTTGGCATGTCGGCGGAACAATTTGCAGGACAGTTGCTGCAACAGCAGGCTCAAACGGGTCTGTCGGCTAACCAGTTGTTGGCATCCTCTGCACAGCAGGCAGGTCAGTTAGGATTATCTGCCGAGCAGTTAGCGGCCCAAACAGCAGGCCAGCAGGCCAGCACCGGATTAAGTGCTGCACAACTTGCGTCCTCCAACTTTGCACAAACGGGTCAATTGGGCCAAGCAGCCGAGCAATTAGCCGGACAGCTTGGCATGTCGGGCGCTCAATTGCAGGGCCAGTTGGCAGGCCAAGCCGCGCAAATGGGCATTTCAGTAGAGCAACTTGCCGGTCAATTGGCGCAACAACAAGCTCAAACGGGTATGTCTGCCGAACAGCTTATTTCTCAGTCCGGGCTAACAGCAGCGCAACAAGGGTCCCAGTTAGGGATGTCTGCCGCTCAATTAGCTCAGTCAGGTGCTCAGTCAGGTGCTCAATTGGGTATGTCTGCGGCGCAAATGGCACAGACCGGTGCTCAAGCCGGTGGTCAAATGGGTATAAACGCCGCGCAAACGGCGGGACAGTTAAACTTGTCCGGCGAACAAATGGCCGCGGCCAACGCACAAGCTCTTGCTCAAACAGGCATGAGCTTACAGCAACTTCAAACGTCAACCGGTATGTCTGCCGCACAGCTTAGTGGGCAATTGACTGGCCAACAGGCTCAGTTAGGCCTATCTGCGGCGTCATCACAAGCCGACATTGCACAACGTGCCGCTCAAATGGGTATATCTGCCGAGCAATTAGCAGGTCAACTTGCAGGACAAGCCGGTTCGCTAGGTCAAAACCAAGCGCAACTAGGTGTGCAGGGTGCACAGCAGGCAGGTGCGTTAGGAATGCAGGGCGCAGAACTACAAAGCAGAATCGGAGAAGGTATCGGGGCTCTCGGAACTAACTACGGTCAGCTTAATATTCAACAAGGTGAAGGTCTTAGCCAACTCGGTCTGCGTCAAGCAGCACTGGGCGAGCTTGATCAAAACCTTGGTCAGAAAGAAGCCGGGTTTATCTTCGATGTTGGTAAGCAACAGCAAGGACAACAACAGGCCGAACTTGAAGCAGCGCGTCAAACACAGATGGCGCAGCTTTATGAACCATATCAGCGTGTCGGATTCTTATCCGATATATACAAAGGTGCTCCAACCAGTCAGCAGTCTATTACGTCTGCCACTGCTCCAAGCACTTCACCGGCCCAACAGATACTTGGTTTGGGCGTAGCCGGATTGTCAGCAGCAGCCGGTGCCAGCAAAGCGGGGTTGTTTTAATGAATAGAGAGATAATGGGGCGTCAAATGTTTGCCCAAGGTGGCCAAGTCTACCCTATGCAGGAAGGGGGAGCGATGCATCAGATGCCTGATGGTTCTATGATGCCTGATTCCGCAATGCCCGCGCCACAAGGACCAGCCCCACAAATGCCCGGAATGATGGCAAGGGGTGATCAAGGTGGTATGGATATCAATGCTGCGGCGGAAGGCGCAATGCAGAACGGTATTGATCCTACAGTTCTTGAGGGAATGTTGGGGAACTACGCTTCTCAAATGGAAGATTTAGATAACGCACAGGATTATGAGACCGTAATGAACGGTATCCGCGGCGATCAGGTCCCAGTAGAAGGTCGGTACGCCGAGCTTGCTGAAATAGTTGGTCCAGAAGATGCGCAGGCAACGCCTGAATCAGTGCTAACTTTGATACAACCTATTATGCAGATGGCTGCGGTTGACCAAGGTATTGGCGGATTAGCTCAAGACGAAATGAACGCGCCTATTGAAGGTGCGATGGCTGAAGGCATTATGTCTACTGTTAACATGGGCGCTCCGGAGGGCCCAGCTCCTGTAAATTTTAACCAAGGCGGCGCGGTCCATTATATGGCACCGGGCGGTGTCGTCCCCAGTGGGTTACAGTCAAGTTTTGACGAACGTCAGTCTTTATATAACAGCATTATTGGCCCAAAAGCTTATGATCAAGTCGATATTGATGCTGAAAGGGATATGACCCAAGCTCAAATGCTTTTTGATGTGGCAGGTACAGCCTTGGCTTTTGCTACCCCCGGTGACAGGCAGATGAGTCCCGGACAACGGTTAGCGCAAGCCGCTACTGACACACAATTATTTGAAAAGATAGGTGCTCGCGCAAAAGATCAAATGACAACAGACCGCGGTCGTAAAAAAGACATGCGCGATGAGAAAATGAAGATTGATTTAATGGCCCTGCAAAGTGCCGAAGCCCAAGAATTGCAAAAGGCAAAAGCCGCATCTACGGCAGCTTCTTCTGGGACGCAAAACTTTTTTAACGCAGAGGGGAAAATTGTTACAACCCTAAAAGGTAGCCCTGAGTTTTACAATGCCATCAGACTTGGTTTTACCGCTACGGGCCCTGTCTCTCAAAGTGCTGACGATAAAACTAAAGGTGTAAATTTCCGAAACCAGACTACGGGGGGCATTTCAACTTTTGTACAGGGTTCGCCTGAAGCCTTGGCGGCTATAAATGACCCTAACTTGGTCTTAACCGGCAACGCCTCGCAAAGTACAGAAGGTAAAGACACGCCTATTAATTTCAGATCGGCGGTAGACGGTTCTATAAAAACAGTTGTCAAAGGGTCGCCTGAAGCTAAAAAGCTTATAGATGACGAAAATTGGACTTACACTGGGACCACCTCGCAAACACCTTTGTCAACGGCTCGTGTAACCCTTTACAATGCTACTACCAACGAAACGTTAAATCCTTTGGCGTCTGATCCAAATATTGACGACTTGTTAAAAGAAGGGTTTGAAAGGGTAACCACCCCTTCTAGGCCCACTACGCCTAAGTTGGATGCAAGGACTCTATTTGTTACAGATAGCGCCCGTTTAACTGCTTATGGAGACGGGACTCTGAACCCCTCCGAAACTGCGCAATTCGAGCAGATTATTGGCGAAATGCAAATGCCTTCGACAACTACTATTCAAGGCCAGCAGGTTACGTCGCCGTCTAAGCCATTAAGTGGACCGTTATTGAAGGCAATCCGAAACAGGATGGCGGGTGGATATGAAACGACACCGTTTAATCTCCCTGAAAAAGAAGACAACACCAGCGACGCGATACTAAGCCTTCGTGAGCAGGCCGACACTGGAGCAGTAATCACTGCGTTACAAGACTATCGAAGTGAGGACAAAGGGACATTACCTAGAGACATCCTAAATTCGCCGGAGTTTAATGTTACGTTACTAGATGAGTCGGGGAGAACAGACTTGTCTTCAGAATCATGGAGAATGATTCCTACGCAAATATATAAAGCGGGTGTGAACTATGACGTTGCCCGTGGCCTCTCTACTGGCCCGGATCGTATTGCGACAATTTATAATGAAGTTGCCCGAGACGTTACCGGGGGACGTGTTAGTTCAGAAGGGTTGATGATTTATCAAGCGGACAATGACTTTAAAGCTTTAAAAACGTTAACAAAAGGAAGGATCACTTCCGCTGTAACCGAAGGTAGAGTTTTAAAATCAGTTCAAGATGAGATCAATGAGTTTTTAGACCCCTTACAACCCGGAGTCTTTAAGTTTGACGCAAAGGCCCGAGCTTCGTTAAACTCTATCGCAGGGATACTGGCTACATCATTAGATGAACAAGTTGAGTTATTGCCGGAATTCGGTGGTGATCCAAGCGGTTACTCTAACACCGATATACAAACTGCTAGGAAAACTGCTAGGCAACTGAAAAACTTACTTACTGAGTATGTTCAATTTGGTGATCAAATGGATTCATTTTTGAGCGGAAGACAAGGTGTTGGTGGTACAGTAGGGCAAGGCACTGTACAACAAAACCGTAACGTCCTTTACAAAGAAGCTCAAAAACAACAAGGCGGTGGAAATTAGATGACTACAACAGGTTTAACTCCATTAAGTAATCAACCCGACCCCGAAGAAAGCGTGGACGACCTGCAACCGATTCCTTTTGGAGCGGAAGAGTATCCTGTAGTGCCCCTCCCGGACGAAGACGTCGTATCGGAAGAATTACCCCCGTTGTTCTCTTTCGGCGACAAAGAGTTGTTCGCTCAAAAATTAGAAGAAAAAGGCATTGAAGGTGTAACCCGAGACGTTGTTGGGATTGTAAAACAACAACTGCCACATTTTAATTTCACATACGAAGATTTAAAAGACGGTTCAGCGGATGTATTAGACCTTATAAAGCCTGCGGGAGACATTCCTACGCTAAGTAGAAGTATGTCAGATGAAGCTATTTTGGCAATGTTCACCGACTTAGAAGATTACGGAAAATATGACCCTCCTGTCCAAAGCCAAAATGCTGACGGGACACCTGCTGTAGATGAAGCAGGGCAACCTATTTATGAAGAAAAAAACTACAATCTTTCCGCCTTTGCCGGTGGTGGTTTAAGAAATACTGCCGTAGACGCAGGGTTTATGACGCTTGGTGGGTGGCAAGGCGCTCGACTTGGAGCTGCGGCCTATATGTCACGGGTTCCTCGCACGGGACTTCCCGGTCCCGGAAAAGTTTTGGACGTAGGTGGTAAATTAGTTGCGGCAGGAATAGGTGCGGTAGTGGGTTCAGGTGTTTTACAGCCTGTTGCAGACTACGTTAACGAGTGGTTATTTGACGAGCCGGACCCTATCGTAATCCCTAGCTTACAAGCGGCTTATAATGCAGGTGAAACCACGGCCTACGGGCTTACTTTCCTAGCCTCTCCATGGGTTGGTACTCGTTTAGCCGCAAAACCGTTAGGCGAGGCGTTTAATGCCGCCAAAACGTTAGAAAATTTTGCAACTATTGCTTCCAGTAAGTTTAAGCCGGATACATTAGTTAAGTTGTATGGAAAAGACATCACTGAAAGAGCACTTACCGCAGCGGCCACACAAGCCAGTAAAGGCCCTATTCGTAAAGCCCTTACACCTAATATTGCAAAAGGGCCTACTGCTACTCGAATAACTGACACTATTATGAGAGGCGGTAAAGAAGCGTTAGAGGCAGGCGCTAGAAACCCTAAAACTTTCTTAGGCGTAGAATCGCTAGTAATAGGTGGAATGGGTGTTGCCGCATATAACGCTGAAAAACTAGCCCCCGGAAGCGAGGGTGTACGTTTCGGAATGGAGTTGTTATCGGCTCCAGTTTCCTTGTTAACGGTAAAGCCTGTACTGGCCGTTACGCAAGCCACTACAAATGTTGTTAAAAGCCTTATAAAAGGTGATGTCAGCGCAAGAGGTAAAGGTCTTCTTTCGGAAGGCCTAAACCAAGAAGCCGGTAAAAGAATTACAAACGAAATACGGAACAGTCCCGAATACTTAGACGCCGAAAACCCCGATGCTGAATTAGATGCGTTAATAGAAACTTTACTGAACGCACCTAAAGGTGACGATGCGCCACTACCCACAACCGTTGCAACTGAAGCGGGCTCGGCTTTAGCCCCCGTAATGGCCAGAACTGAAGCTCAGTTGGCTACTCGTGAAAAAGATTTAGCCGTTGCTACCGAGAAAGGGCGTGAACAATTTGTTGCGGATTCTAAAGAAGCCATACTTAAACTCCGCCAGACACAGACTCCAGAAGGCTTGCAGTTGGCCGCGGCTATCGAACAAAGAATAGTGGAGCAAGAAGCCATTGACTTAATCGAAGGAGCAAACACAAAGTTAATAGCTGCTTCCGAAAGAGTGTTTGGAAACGATGAAACAATTCCGCAAGACGCGGCCCTTGGAAAAAGATTTTACGACCTTCAATTGAAGCTTGTGGCCAGCTTAAAGACAAAACGGGACAAGTTGTACCGCGCTGTACCCGACTTTGAAGTACGACAGTTTAGTACGGCAGACGGTACTAAAGTACGTCAACCGAACTCGCTTACTATTTTTGAAGTTCCTGTCTCAGAAGGTGGTCTCAAGTTTAGTAGTGACGGGTCTCAAACAGAGTTTAATACTTTGTTAGGTGGTTACAAAGATGACTTTGCGGCCATGGATGCCTATTATAATCCTAAAACAGATGGCGACGGGAACCCTATTCCCGCAGATTTTCCTGTTCAGTTTAGCCGGTTGCGTGAAATGCAAGCTCATTTTAAATCATTAAAATCAGCTAGAGAACGCGTTAACCCTATGGACAGTATGGCTACGCACATTAACAGTTTAATCAAAGCCATAGACCAAGACATGACCGGAATGGATGCGGACGGTGTGTTTCTGAATGAAGCCGGTGAACTCTTAACCACAAATCAGGCTGAGATTGTAGAAGCGTATACAAAAGCAAAGGCTTTTACTTACGGAATGCACAACGTAATTTCAAGGACTTTTGTCTCTGAAACATCTAAAGTTAATGCTCAAAGAGGCATGGTTTTAGACCCTTTAGACGCCGTTAACGCCGTAAGAAAAGGCGACGACATACCGTTAGCTCGGATAAACCAGATGCAGGCCGCGGTAGACTTTCTTCGGAAAGAAGCTGGAGATATCTCAACTATTTCGTATACAGATAAAAGTTCAGGCCAACGCTATAACGATGTGAAGTTTGACGCTGAACAAACCGGCTCAGAGCTTAACGAAGTCTTCGAGTTGATCATCCGAGACGGACGTAAAAACATCATGGATCAAAAAGTTGATCCGGTAACAGGTGAAATAATCCGCACAGTCAATTTGAAGAAATTAGAACAGTATAAGAATCGTCCTAACAGTAAAGCATTGTTTGCTATTTTTCCGGGCTTTGCGAGAGACTTAGATAGCGCGGAAAGTGCTCAAAAATTAATGATGGAAGCTACCGCTCAAGCGAAATCCCTTAGAAACACAGACGAACAAAAAGCGTTTACATGGTTTTTACAAAGGCCCGATAGTGCAACTAAAGTGATTTCTCAAATTGTTGCAGGTGAAAGTAAAGTATCGTCTCGAAAAGCTTTGCAGACCATGGTTGATAAAATAAAGAACAAAGGAAGCTACACCGACAATGAGTCTGGGGCGGTATACACGTCCGATCAGGTCTTAGACGGTATGCGAGCAGCTATCTCTAATTACGCTGTAACTAAAGCGGGTGGTCCGGGATTTGCTTTTAGTCCAACTATTTATTATGACACGTTGTTTTCTGACTTAAAAAACGTAGATGCAACTTCCGTCGAAGGCGGTTTAAGATTAATGGACTTTATGAAGAACAACGGCATGGTTGATGAGGCCTACATTAAAAACTTGCAAAAAGCCGTTGATCAGATGCGTAACGTAGAGGAAGGTATAGCAAACAACGAGCTTTCCGGAGAGTTATTTAAGCGTCCTAGTTATGCTTCCCTTGGTATGCTTCGAGTAGGGGGTGCAATGGTTGCAGGTGCTTCGCTTGCCCGTTTCAAGAAGTTATTAGGTGCAATAGGCCTACAGGATGTTGGCGTCGGTGCAAGTATCACGGCGGGTAGAGAAGGAGTTGAGGCCGCAATGAGGCTTGTTACGGGGCCGGAAACTTTGGTTATAAACAATATGTCCCGTATATTTGCTGACCCTGAGATGTTAGGACTGGCGATAAAAGAAGCTAAAAATGCGGACGAGTTAGTTAACAACCTGTCTCAGTTACAGAAAATGCTAGGCTCTCAAGTCCTTAGATTAGGCGTTAAAGTAGAACGTGATGTCTTCTCGGATGAAAGTTTTGTTAGACCGGGGGAAATGGGCGACAGAGAAGCCGATTACAGTAAACAGCAGTTGGCCTTCCCACCTGCACCTGCACCTGCACCCGTACAGCAACAAGTTTTACCCCCGAGTAATATTCAGGGGTCAATG
>Ga0222711_1000186_pt1 | contig 20675 bp, 26 predicted proteins | sample AntAcemetage1699_FD_179814 | JGI IMG/M metagenome (GOLD analysis project Ga0222711, IMG submission 179814) | Saline water microbial communities from Ace Lake, Antarctica - #1699 | ecosystem: Environmental > Aquatic > Non-marine Saline and Alkaline > Saline | place: Antarctica: Ace Lake...
AATCTTGGTGCGAGATTCGGAGTTCTCCTTCTTGAGTTTATCGACGGTGCTTTTATACTGATCAGCTTCGCTGATGACATCAGAAACCCTTTGAATTTCGGAACCAATAAGATCCTTCTCGAGTTGTTTAATCCTGGTACGAGATTCGGAGTTCTCCTTCTCGAGCTTGAGGATGTAGTCGGTGATAGAGTGGGAGTTCATGGGGCCAGACATTTTGAGTTGTTGATATTTATATATCACGATGCGACTTAAGTATAATAATCAATTCCTTAACGACAGAATGAACTTAAGTAAGAGTACGTATATATAAAAATTATGCGCCCACCTTCACCCGATTCACCACTTACGTATACATTCGGCGAACCTACTGGTCGTCAACTAGTTGGGATGGATCTCTTTCACAAACTCATGGAACTTGTTGATAAGAACTCGGATAAAATCCCAGAAGGGGACTACATCGAGATGTGTGACACTATTAAAAATTTACGAGAACTTGTGAAACCACCTTCATTTCTTCTAGACCAAAACGATCCAATGACCCTAAGCACAGATAATTTCTTCTTCCGTGACAATGACACTCTACCATCAGATGTAGATACAGAAGCAGACCGACATCGCGCACAATTTCATCAACAATGGAGAGAGTTGGATGAGGAAGTTGTGTATCCTGGTCTTGATCAATTTTTATGTGAATTACACACAGAATGGGGTGAAACCGAAGACCCGATTGGGGATTAAAGGTGTACGATTTCTAGAATAGATTTCTTTAGTTTTTATAGATTGATCATGAAAAATTCCACTGTGAAGATAAATGGGCTATTCGCCCAGATGATAAAGAATAGAGTACATGTATACTAAATGCCCCTCACGCTCACTTTTATGATTCCTTCCATGCGTAGTGTCAAAACTCGCGCAGTCGTAGACCCTGCTCAGTATGATACAGAGATTAACACACCCCGTGGCTTCGCAAAACCCAACGCGAGTAAGTCTAAAAAATCGACTCATACCACACAAGTTCAAAGTGGTATCGTGTACGACCCCGACCAGTATGATACAGAAGAAAATATTCAGAGACATATCCTACACAAGGATTGAAAGAGTCGTTAATTAAACCTATGAATATCTAAAATAAGCACAACCCGTGTCTGGTGACCGCGTTTAACAAGACTATGAAAACGTGAGTGATCAAATAAAAAATCATTTCTCGGTTCGTGTTTATGTGTATCGTTTGATGTGTAGAGTATACAATCGTCACCACCTTTCATCGTAAGGTGATATCTCAAAAGGAGGTTACTCTCCGCGCGATGTGGCGCTATAGTCATGGGACCCTCTATGACGGCGAATTTGGCATTTTCTTTATCTACACATGGAACTACATCGATAATATTCTGAATTTCTGGAAAATCTTTGACTTCGTAATAATAGTAGCCATCATTCTTCTCGAACCATTGGTCGAGATCATGGAAGTATTTCTTGTTTGCGGTCGCGATACCCTTTTCATATTCATCTAAAATTTTAGTGTAATTTGCTTTTACGTACCAAAGACTTGGATAATGTGCGGTATTATACTCGGATTTATGAAGTATGATATCTATGAGCGTGTTTCTCATACCAATCAATGGTCTCATTGGTTTTTGAAAGTATAATAAATCTATAGGTGATTTCAGATAATCATAAAGAGTGAGTAGTATTGGTGCCAATAAGAACTCTCGCATTAATTTCTCAGTATAAAATAAAAATGCCCGGTTATCCGCGAATGGAAAAATACACACCGGAGCCAACTGAAAACGTGCAAACAGTGGAAACTCGTTTTGTACTGCCGACTGTTACATTCATTCAGGCGGTAATCATTTCATTGTTGATCGCATACGCCTGGTCTGTGCGTAAAATGAATAAAGGCATCTTATCCACTGGAGTTCTCGCGGTTGTTACCCTCCATGCTTACGACCATATGTATAGGTTAAAACGTGGAGAAGAACGCTTTTTCATATAGGACCTAAGTCCGTCGCCGAATACATTAAAAATATATATGTATCATCATGGAATCCCTTACCACCATGATGTCTATCATTGACCATAACTCCCAGTCAATCTCCGATGGGGATTACTTGAAGCTATGCAACCTTATGATGGATCTCCATAAAACCATCCCAAAACAGGTCACCACAACCAGGGACGATCTAACCGCGAGAAGTCGGGCGTTGTCGGGTAGACTTCACCGTCTCATTGTTCAAATTCGACAGATTCGGCATGTACTGGCATCTACGAAGATCCGGCAACGTATTACGGCGAGTGTGAAAAGAGACGCGATCAGTGAATTATCTGAACGGCATAACCTGAACCTCAAAACGCTTACATTCGAAGGACTTGAGGCTGTCGTTGGTAATTCGATTACCAACCCCCATGCGTTCTTTCGAAAATATTTGGATGCGGATAACCAACGAAAGATGTCACGTTTGGACGATGAGAGAAAAATGCTTGATATAGCATTGAGTGATTACGATCGTATCAGGGAAAATATACGAGAAGTTGAAGCTGTATTGCGACAACACGAGTAGGACTTAAGGATGTTAGACTTACTATAAATATGATATTTACAACATTTTCAATAGCCGCCCAACTCGGCAATCTGCAAGAGGTACTAGCATTGATCGAGACGGGTGCTGACATAAACGTGCGTAATCATATTGGTCAGACGGCAATCTCCATGGCCGCTGGAAATGGTCACGATGGGGTAGTGAAGGCCCTGATCGCGGCGGGTGTGGACATTGACGAGACTGATGATATTGGTTGGACGCCTTTGTTACACGCTATTGAATATGGTCACGAGACAACTGTGCAGATACTGATTAAGGCGGGTGCGGACATTTACAAGGCATCGCATAGCGGTTGGACACCGATGGTGTTAGCCAGAAAGAAGGGGTTACTCACAGACTTAAGGATTTGACACCTAATATAAGTAGATGTCCCTTGGGGTCAAGAAGCTCTGTTACGATGCTACTTTGCCTACTCGTGGGTCTGATCATTCTGTGGGATATGATTTATATAGCTCCGAAAATGCCATGGTTCCTAGCCAGGCTGGAAGAGCAGTCGTAGGAACTGGAATCACAGTGGTTCTTCCACCTGGTGTATATGGTCGCGTAGCACCTCGTTCGGGGCTAGCCGTGAATCATTGTATTAACGTGGGGGCAGGTGTTATTGACCCTGATTATACCGGTGAAATCAAAGTTGTCTTATTCAATCATGGAGTAGAAAACTTTGAAATCAATAAGGGTGATAGAATTGCGCAACTCATTCTAGAGCGTTGTGAGACGCCACCTATCGAGGAGATTAGTATCGTTGAGGATACTGAACGTGGCTCAGGTGGTTTTGGGTCTACCGGCAATTAGAAAACCATAGGTCTTCGGGTGTAGGCATGAAAAGTATACCTTGAGTCATACTCATGTATAATTTAGCCTTATCCACATTGGGGTAAGTGTGCAATACCCATCTCTCCCAATATTCGGCCCTGAAGAAATCTTCCCAATCTTCTTCCGAACTTTCTTTAATTTTCAACATCCCCCTTTGTATCTCATACTGATCTCTCTCTATTCGCAGCTCCTTAGGAATGATAGCCCCTTTCCTAAGAAGTTGTGCACGCATAAGACGGGGATTACGATGGTCTGGAAAATATTGAACCCCTGTTTGACCAAAGTCTATAGCTCTCTTATTTGGTAAGGTAACTCTATATTTATGGGTAATAGAAGGACTGGGTTGTAATACGACGTGCATTTATGTTATATATCAATAATAAGTTTATACCTGTATAACACATGTACATCTTGACAGTTATATTAATTACGTTTCTACTGTACTATATCATAAATACTTATATATATGACATAGATATTCATATTTGTTCTAAGCGGACTCATGCTGCAGGATACCCAATTATTCAACTACAGGATGATTTTTATATACCCAAGCGTTGTAAAGAGTTGGCAAACTATATATCAAAACATAAGTTCGTCGGTAGATCTACATTAAATGGATTTGGAAAAACGAAGGGATTTGTAGTGTCGTTTTCTTCGCAACATGAAAAAAAGTTTTTAGACACTTTCCAACCTATACATGAAGTGTTCAAACAAATACAAGAACCTGGTACAAATGCTTATATATTCAATCCCGTGATTATAGAGCATTCGACAAAAGGAAATGAAAAATCTATACCTTATCATTACGATATGTCATTAGATGATCAGGTCAAGACGCTATTTCGACGAAGTTATTTACCTGTATGTGTTACTGTGATCTATATACAATTACCAGAATCATATAAAGGTGGTAGATTGTGTCTCGGTGAATACGGTAGTATAGATGAGAGTGATGTAAAAAAGTACAAACCTAAATTAGGGAGAAAATTCGTATTTCGTGGAGATGCGATCCATCATGTAGAACCTATACATTGTAAAGGTGGTAAAGGTAAACGTATTAGTTTAGTATTCGAGCAATATAAACTACCGGAATCAAAAGTAGCAAGTGTCAAATTTGATATTTCTAAAAATGGTACATAAGAATAAGACTATATACTTGAATATGATTGAATACACCTCCCAAGATGGTACGATTATACGAGTTGGTCAAAATGCGAAAGAAAATGACGAACTCACTCTCTTGAGTCCACCAAAATATTGGTGGATGCATGCAGCCGGGTGTTCGGGAGCACACGTCGTCGTGTGTCATGAAGGTGAACTTTCACGAGAAACGAAACGGGATGCGATGGTTGTCACTATACATCACAGTAATGCACCAAATACCAAAATGTCCTGTATTGACATGGTTCGTGTGGAACAGACTGTATGGGTACGACAAGCTGGGAAAGTCAAACTTACTGGGGAAGTAATGGAATTTACAATTTTCATGAGACGAGAAAAAGAACGACTAGAAAGAGTCTTAAAAACAAAGCGGGTATTAGAATTACAATGAGCGAGCTGGGTACACATGAAACAGTCTCATTTTCTATGTCAAAGATGATTCAACAGGGGCGTATTGCTAAAGGTTTCGAGACACAAAGAGATTTAGCAGTCGCAATCGGGGTTACTACGAGTATCATTAACGCGTACGAGTCTGGTAGGTCTATACCAGATCCATTCGTTCTCCAAAAATTGAGAAAAGTTCTTGGTATTAAACTATCCTAACATAACTTCATCCGTGCACTTATTTGACGAGCCTCCTCCCATCGACCTGATTGTTGAATCAATAAGATCGTATTCGCTTTCATTCTCGAAAGTGATCTGCCATCATGCAAATTTTTAAAAGCGTGATCAACTGTCTTATTTGAAATAGTTACGCGGCGCACTTTATACATTCGCGTCTCATTTTCAGCATCTGTCACACGCTTTTCAGCATTCAGAAGCTTGGTTTCCAAATCAATTATGATCACTTTTTGTTTTTTAATTTTCGGATCATTTGATAATGTGGTAATTTGGCTCTCGAGTGCTAAAATAATACATTTCTGTTTCTTGATCTTCTCGTCACGCTTCTGAATTTTCTTCTTGACGACCTTGTCAATTTCGGGACCAAGATCTATTACGAACTTGGACGTTTTATGGGGTCGTGAGGAAGATTTAACCATTTTTATATTTTTTTCATATGATAATAGTGACTTAAGTATTTAGTTTCCGAAAGCTACCCCTCCCATACCATTCTTGATGCGAAGAATGTTATAGTTGACAGCATACGCTCGGACCATATTTCCTTCACGTGTACCACCATTGAGAGACAACTTGGCATTATCTATACGTGAGAAGTTCAGTGTACCAGTTGGTTGTGACTTGTTCATTGTTATACAGAAAGGCCATGTGAAAGTCGACACAGTACTTAAAGCGTCCTGAGGAAGGATAGAGCAGTGCATTTCGGGTACGACGTTATGATGGTACGTCGCAGACATATTTTCGAATAAGGGTGTACCGTTAATATACATAGTAGCGGTATCAAAAGTCCAATTGGTGGACCATTTATTGTTGTCGGCTTCGGAAGAAACGACGTGTACGGCTTTAACGGGGTGGTTAAAGTAGGTTAAATCAACTTCAGTATCACTAGCACTCATGAGTTGATGTTGTGTTTGGGTGAACAGAATTTCATGTTCAGATTCAGAAAAGAATTTGCGCTCATCGGTATCGAGATAGACATACGTACCGAAAACCTTTACACTGTTGGGGGCGAATGTACCACCTCTGCACTTCACCCTGATTTCGACATCGTGATATTGGAGACCCACTAAAGGAAGGGATTTTGTCCAATCATCACTGAAGAAGAAGGGGAGAATATAGTGATTGGCGGCGGTAGACGAACCCATTGCATTTTGGGGAACTTCATCCAAAGTCACCGCACATGAAGCCTTAGCTTGAGTGTCCTTATACAAGAGGTTGTGGACACCCTGTATATACAATGAATCAATTTGGGAAACCTTCTGACCCCCGATCCAAAGTTGGAATTCAGTGGTAGTAGATTCATCCTTATCGAAAAAACCTGTGTTGCTAGCACCAACACCACCGATGTTTTCGGCTTCTATCCACACATAACTCAATAGATCACCTTTAGATTTAATTGGTATGGTCACTTCATTTCCACTACCAAAAGTGCCGATGTAATCAAGCCTTTCTGGCTTAATAGAGAAGTTAGTGTATCTCTTATAATTTTGACGGAAAAAACTTACTTCAGGCTGACCCGTGATGTATACATCCTGGGCACCAACCGATACGAGGTCGATTAAAGCAGCTGACATTTATTAGTAAATGATATTAAAATTTTAGCTCAATGTATACATAAGAGATATGGGTGTCAAGTTTCAGGCACTCACGTGGGAACCAATCGATACGGATGACGAACATTTAGTGAGCATTTTTGGTAAGACTGAAGATGGAAAATCTATATGTGTAACCACTAAATTTACACCTTACTTTTTTATCAAACTTCCTGAACGTGTTACACAACAAACTATACAAGAGATTTACAGGGTTCTTGACAAAAAGTCACCTGATTGTCTTGTGACATATTCGATTATGAAATCGAAAGATGTATGGGGATTTCAGAATAACAAAGAATTTTCCTACATGAAACTTGACTTCAAAAATCTGAAAAGTAGACGCCGCCTTGATTATATATTGAGAACTCCTGTTCAGATGTCTTACGGTATGGAAAAGTTCAAGGTATTTGAATCGAATATTGATCCAGTACTTCGTTTGATGCATCGAACTGGTATTCAATCGACTGGCTGGCTTGATGTTGGTGACAGCTGTGTCCGTACACATTTGGCGAAAGTCAATATTGATTTATTTTGCAATGATTGGAGGACACTCAAGCCTCTCGAACGTGATGATATTGCACCATTTGTTGTTGCATCATTTGATATAGAATGTAATAGTTCTACTGGTAAATTCCCAGATCCTAACGTGCGAGACGACGCCTGTTTTCAAATTGCCATTTCCCTGTGTACATTTGGAAATGATGAACCATATGACAAGACATGTTTATGTTACAAAAATACAGATTCTAAACTAGAAGGATCGAATATTATCAGTTTTGATACAGAACGAGAAATGCTTGAAGCATTTCAAAAATACATACACGACAAAGATGTAGATATTATGACCGGGTGGAATATATTCGGGTTCGATCTTAATTACATATACACGCGAGCATTCATGACTGGTTGTGATCCAGAATTTTTCAGACTCGGTAAATTGAAAAGTCAGGAATGTGAAATTTCCATTAAAAAGTTGAGTTCAAGTGCTTTAGGGGATAATGTCCTAAAACTTCTTCCTATGTCTGGGCGATTCATATTCGATATGTTTCATGAAGTAAAGAAAGGATATAAACTAGACTCGTACAGTTTGAATAATGTTTCAAAATTGTATTTAGGTGACCAGAAGATTGATATGTCACCTAGAGAGATGTTTGCACGCTATGTCGAAGGTGATCCTGTAAAACTCAGAGAAGTTGCTGAATATTGTATCAAGGATACGTTACTTCCACATAAACTCATGAAGAAGATGTGTATCCTACTCAATCTGGTTGAGATGGCTAAAGCTACGTGGGTACCATTATGTTTCCTCGTCGAACGTGGCCAACAAATCAAAGTTTTTAGTCAATTATCCAAAAAGGCTCGCGAATTGGGATTTATGATTCCAACAATTCGGTATGGTCAGCTACCAGAAGAGCAATATGAAGGTGCTACTGTACTCGACGCACAGAAAGGTGCCTATTATACACCGATTACAGCACTCGATTTTGAAGCGCTATATCCATCGATCATGATGGCAGATAATTTATGTTATTCTTCATATGTGATGAATGATAAAGAATATGGTAACGTGCCCGGTATTGAATATGAAACGTTTAAAATTGGGGATAAAACGTATAAATTTGCACAAGATATTCCTAGTCTTTTACCAGCGATCCTTTTTGAACTTAAACAGTTTCGTAAAAAGGCAAAAAAAGATATGGCAAATGCAACTGGGTACATGAAAGAGGTTTACAATGGTAAACAATTGGCGTACAAGGTCTCAATGAACTCGGTGTATGGTTTTACCGGTGCAGGTAGGGGGATTCTCCCATGTGTACCAATTGCATCTACAACCACATATAGGGGTCGTGCAATGATTGAAGAGACAAAGAATTATGTAGAAGAAAACTTTCCTGGTTCTAAAGTTCGGTATGGGGACACAGATTCCGTAATGGTTGAGTTTAATGTGGGAGATCGCACCGGTGAAGAAGCTGTAAAGTATAGTTGGGAAATTGGTGAACAAGCTGCTAAAGAGTGTAGCGCACTGTTTAAGAAGCCAAATAACTTGGAGCTCGAGAAAGTGTATTGGCCATATTTCCTATATTCAAAGAAACGATACGCAGCTAAACTTTGGACAAAGGGGAAAGATGACCAGATGCACATGGATTATATAGATATTAAGGGTCTTCAAATTGTTCGACGAGATAATACACCCCATGTTCGGGAGGTGTGTAAAGAACTCCTCGATGTCGTTCTTACATCCAGTGATACTGGTCCACCAAAGGAACTTGCTAAAGAACGGGCAATCGAACTTCTATCGGGTGATATTCCACACGAAAAACTGATTTTGAGTCAGGGTCTCTCGGATAGTTACAAAGTTAATGGAAACAGTGTCTCAATAAAGAGTCCCGAAAGTTGTAACATTAATCAAGCACATGTACAAGTCGTGAATAAGATGAGAGAGCGAAAACCTGGTTCAGAGCCACAATCAGGTGATCGTGTACCATATCTTCTTACAAATACCGGAGATCCTAAAGCGAGGGCATTTGAAAAGTCTGAAGATCCGGTGTATGTGAAGGAAAACAACATTCCAGTAGATTATAAATATTACTTCATAAATAAATTTCTGAATCCCGTATGTGATTTACTTGATCCACTGTTCGAAAATACAAAAGAAGAAATTTTTGGTGAACTTATTAGTCAGTGTAAACCACCACCAAAGAAACGAGAGCCCGCCATTAGTACTATGAAGAAATCGGATCTAGTGGAAGAATGTAAGCGACTCGGACTCGACTTTGAAGGTAAAAACGCGGAACTAAAAGACCGGATAAAAAATGCACGTATTCAACGAGAAGAAAGTGTTGAAGACATATTTAAAAAATACGAACTAGAACTAGATAAGTAATGAGTTTCAATGAAAAGATTAACGATATACTAGAGGAAGAGATTAAACTACGCATAGATCTCACAATAACTGCATTTGCAGAGACGATATCAAATAAATATCAAATTCCTTTACTACAACTTTTGAAGCACGTTCCTCGCGTGTCTGCTACATCTACATGTATGGGTACGAAACCCGATGGAACTAGATGCACTTTCAAAGCTGGTAACAGTGGTTACTGTGGTAAACATCAAAAACAAGGTGAAAAGGTTAAACAGAGATTTCATGAATCATTTCATGGTCACACACATGGTCCAGGTCTCAGGAATGTGATTGGTTGTCCAGGTTGTGAAAAGTCTGCATCATCGAAGGGACTTATAGATTTGGATTCTATTATTAGTAATGAGTAAAACAGATATTCTACTAACATCAATAAACCATTTTTACAGCGAAGAATTGAATCGATCCAAATTATTGAATATACTAGACAAGACCAGTGGTATTTCCTTGAGAAACCTCGAATGGTTTATTACAAATTACGCCAAGAAAAATCACACATCCTATAAAACCACTGACGGTAAGATCTTTACCGTACATTATGCATATAAATCGAGTCTCGATGGATACAGTAAAAAATTATTTGATCCATTTTGTAGATCTCAAAAGTTTCCATATACAGTTCCAGGTACATCTCATGAAATTCATACAACTCTAGCACAGTTGAATTTCATCAAATGGTGTATCAAGAATAATATAATAGATTACATCAAAGACAATAAGACATCACTTTTTAATAAATAATTCCCCATAGTTCCACACTACCCGGCACTATCGAGAAATTAAAAGAGTATTTCCCCTATACCCTCCTTAATACGGAGAATGTTATAACTTTTAGCGATTATGATTACTTCCTTTTCTACGTGAACGATATATGGAGCTGTGCTACTCGAGGGTGTAGTATTGGCATATGAACCATCACTGGACAATGTCATTTGTATGGTAGCGTCTTTGATCATACTAAAATTTAAGTCTCCAGATGGTTCTATATTATCTGGCTGTAACGCGAAACTGTACATAGTTAAATTAGATTCATATGGTGTTTGTGTGTGGTAAACATTGGGTATACATACAGACAAAAATTGGTGTGAACCTGTTGTATCATCCAAAATTGGTAATCCATCACAAGTTAAGGTTACATGTTTCTGACGCATGTATATACATGGAACAGGTTTTTGGAATACTGCGGTAGGATTATTTGTGAATGGGGAATCAGGTTTACTCGCATTAGATAACGCATTTAAAGTATTAATTTCTTCAGTGGTAAATGTGTGATACTTTTTTTTAGCTATAAAATAGAGTTCTTTGACACAATTTTTTAAATCTAAGCGATAACTTTGACTTTTTATCCCACGTTCCATAGTAAATGTGTTACGTTGAATTTGTTCAATCAAAAGATTTTTACACCCAGATTTCATTTTTTTCCGTTCACGTTTATCTAAATGTATAACATCCATATTAAGTTTGAAATCTGAAAGTTGAAAATCAATACTTTTATGATCATTGGTGTAATCCCATTCTGATGACGGTATCGACGTGTCAAAACTTGTATTATTCACTGGAAAAAGGACCTCTCTACCACTTCGAAGTTTCACATTTATTTTGAGTTCCTGAGATTGTATAGAACATAAAGGAAACCCATATTTTGGACGACCTTGAAAATAAAATGGGAGATCTATCATGAATTTAAAAATCGCGCGATTCGTGAGACCACTTACATAATTCGTTTCTAATAGACGATGAAATTGTCCATTAACCTTATGCGTAGCGTAATGAAATCGTGGTGTATATCTAGTATCAAAACTAGCATTATATTTAGTGGGATTAAAGCGTAACCCATGTATAAACCCATTTGTATTATTGTATGTAGAAGGTGACTGTGTAGTATTATAAATATTTATATCATCTGATGTGATTCGACTGATTAACTGATCACCTAAATAAAGTTCAATATACTCAAATAGACTTACACCAAATTGGTCCACTACATATACTGCTGCACTATCATCATTAAGTATATTTATATTTTCAGGGATACTAAAACTGATTGACATACCATTTATTATATCACCACTATTAGCTGGTATAGAAAATTCTACATTATCACCAGTTTGTACATCCTTTTCATTATCTGGACTTATACTAATCGTTTCTTTCGCAAAATGTGTATGTCTCGAAAATATATTATTAAAAAATGTAAAATCTGGTTCACTGGTTAATTGCTCCGTTAAAAATCCACTCGTAGCAATTTGAACTTTACCAGCCATTAGAATAGTTGTACATTAAAATTTTAAGCCAACTAACCCACTTGAGTAATGTAAAATATTATAGCTCTCGGCGTATATCTGACATTCATTTATTTGGTCAATATATTTCGTACCCCCCATGTCTTCAGTTTCGGGTATCTTTATTTCAAACTCTTGGTTAATGATACGACTAAAGTTAACATGCCCAGTTGGTTCTTTCTTTAAGGGATACATTGCGAATGAATAACTACCTACCTCCATTTTCTCGTTAATAGTTGAATTGTTTCCAGCAACACCGATATACATTCCCGAATATGTATTTGTCTTTGAGTTGTAATATATAAGTTTTTCGGGACCGTCATCGAACACAAGTTGATTATTGAATAAAAGTTTAGCGCTTGTAAATTTTATATTGTCCATATAATTAATGTCTTTGGTAATTCGATTTTTAGAACCTATAAAAAAATACAGTGTTTTAACTGGGTGTTTAAAATTGAGTTGGACTCTCCTCGTTTCTCCACTTGAAACATCAAAGCGTTTCAACTGTAGTTGAGTAATAACCTGTTCAATAGGCCGATTTTTTAAGTAATTTACCTCTTCTCTATTCAAGTATGCGTATTTAGTTAATATAGATACACTACCCATCTTTATATTTTCATTCATAAGACCTACCATTTCATTTCGTGGGCTATCAAAACCTAGCCCCAAAGCGCTCGAAAGAGAACTAAAATTGTTAGTCAATATATTGGCCAAGGGCTTGAACTTTATTTTGATATAACAGTTCTGTTTTTGGAGTTTACATGTAAGTAACGATGATTTCAAATTATCATGAAAATAGAAAGGTAAATCTATAAATACCGGTGGTACAGGCTCATCTGGGTAACCTAATATTATCTCACCTCTCACAAAATTAGCTGATTCTTTATTCGCTTCATATAAAGATCGTTCATATGTAATTTTATTATAGAGTTCAAGCCACTGAGAAGTTAATCTCTGTATTTGCATACCACCGATATACAAATCGACGTGATCAATCAAATGAACAGCTGGATAACGTGAAACATTTGCGGCGCGTAAACCGTCTCGGTAAGTCCTACTTGTGAAAGTTAGATTATATCTAAGTGTCATTCCCGTAATGAGGTCACCTGCATCAAGAGGTATGAAACAAATAGATTCTTTACCGTAATCTGCACCAGTAACCGGAATTTCGAGTGTATCAAAAGCAAACTTTGTATGTTTTTTTAAAGTGAATAAAAAATGAGATTGTGTGGGAGTTCCATTAATCCATTCATTTTGTAAGCCTCTACCAGCTAATTGGAGTCTACCTGACATACTTAATTTATACAATTATTTTTTTAACTCGTAAAAGATACAAATCCATTTTCAAAGTTTAACATATTGTACCCGGTATAATATAGATACATTGTGAATTTTTCAAGTGAAAATCGCTCTGAGACCGGTAAATGGGAACTACCACCCGAAGGTATCCCAAATAGATACTTATGATTATCCTCGACGTAATGGATCTCTGTATCCTTAGATAAATTTGAGAGTTCTATATGTAATTGTGTTTTATCAGAATTAAGTTGTGAAAAATCTAGAAACCCTGAAGGCTGTGTACTTTTTGGATAAAGAGCAAAATTATAAGAATATATATCACCATAAGCTAAACTTGAATGTACTTTCGCCTCTGTGAGATCATAATGTGAAAAATCTGCCAATTTACTAGGAATTAAACCGGATTCTGACATTTTTGATGTATAAGGTATATAGCGCTTAAAATATCCCGCATCCAATTTTGTGACTCTTGGGAATATTTCACCATTTAATGTAAATGAAGCGCTTCCCAGAAGAGTTAGGGGGTTACTAAATCTAAAACGAGCACCTTTGAAATTCATTCGATTTTGTACCTTGATTTCATGATAATCCCCTTCATCCTCGTAATACTTTGATCTAAAAAACCAATGAAACATCTTTACGGGTATAGTTGGTTCTAAATTTATACTAAATGTTCGGTCATTTTTTAAATGTATATCCCTAGAAGTGTGTTTCTTTATAAATTCTATAGGTATAGTTATGGGATTATTTTTATAGTAAAGTCGTTCTTCATTGTTCAACGTGATTTCTTCTGTAACAATTTTAAAATTATCAATTAATTTCGAGGGTAATACTCGAGACGTAAGAGTGGAATATATAAAATAACTGGGTTTATGAAATTCAATCTCAAATTGGATTTTTTGTTTGTGAATACTACACAATGGAAATGAAGGTCTATTTTGTTTATTTTCTGGATATGCATCTCCACCATAATTTTGTGCAAAAAACAATGGTATATGAATAAATAAATTATTTTGTGCATCTAAATCAAGTTCGGGTACGTGTGAAAATTTATTTGAATATCTATTTAGGTTAAACTGTGCATTTAATGAAAGTTTTTGATCATAACTTTTATATAATTGATCAAAAATTACGAACATATCAGAATTTAGTTCTTGTAAAGTAGTTTCATCCACACTCATTTTTATATTTTTTATAAGTCTTCTCCCCACAAAATCACCATAGAACCAGTCAGGCTTTTCACTTGCAGTCCATTCTGGTAATGCGATTTTTACCCATATATTTGTAAGAAGATCACCCATATTTCTAGGACTGAAATCAACCTTGACTGTGTGTCCGAATGGCCACCATTCATTTCTTTGCAGATTATCAACCGTACGAGTGCGATGATATTTTCTAAATTCCGAATTTTGTTTATATGAAGAATTAAATAAAGAATCTTTGGGGTCTTTGGAAAGGAGGTGTGTATCCTGCATTCCAATAGCATTGAGCGCAATGTTAGCAGCCTCACCCATACTTATCTATTGCTCACATATTTTTAATATCATTCTTCCACATCGTAATGTGACTGGTCTTCAACATCTTTTCCAGATCCTCTTTCGCTTGTTTCGCTTCATCTAGTAGGGCTTTGACTCGCTCCTCAGTGTATTCGACCGTTCTCGTATTGAGGAGGTAGTCCAAGTTCCCATCAATATTGGGAAAGATTGAGGACATCTCAGTCTCGAGTTCCACCTTCTTCCTTTTGAACACCACTAACTTCCCCTCGATCACCATCGATACAAACTTTGACTTGTGGTCGCACATATCTGCCCGCTTCTCGAGGACATCAATGAGATGTGCCTTCCGCTTCTTGTAATGTTCGAGTCTGAGTTCCATAAAGTCTTGGAGAATCTCTTCGGGACTCGCATACTTGTGAATACCTTTCGTGGGGTGGAAGAGGTGCATATTGGAGACGCGGAAAGTCTTCCTCAATTTGAGATCCTTGAGAAGATCCTTACCCGCGTACTCTGTAATTTCGAAGTGAACATCTTCAGTCGTTGAGTTGTTAGTGTACCCCCCGATCAATTTCTTCTCTGTGAGTGTGTCGAGGTACTCCTTATAATCCTGTGTCCAGCGGCCAGGTGGGAGTTCAGTCACTACAATGTTACTCCCGGACCAATTCCAAACACCTTCCATCATCCATGTATCCTCCTCTTTGTGGACAACTCCTTTGAAACCCCTGAACCAAGGTCGCATACTCACGATTGGTTCCCCATTGAGATATCTCTTAATATTTTCCTTGATATCTTCTGGATTGAATGGAGGTACATAGCAACTGAATCCTGTACCAATACCTTCTGTTCCATTGACCAAAACCATTGGTATAGTGGGCATGTAGAAGTCTGGTTCGATTGAGCGGCCATCATCATCGAGATAATGGAGAACAGCGTCGTCTCTTGGATCAAATATCTTCCTCGCATCCTTTGTAAGCTTCGTGAAGATGTATCTCGTTTGTGACGCATCCTTCCCACCCATAAGTCTCGTACCAAATTGGCCACAAGGCTCCAAAAGATTGATATTATTAGACCCAGTGTAATCATTGGCCAGCTTCACAATTGTATCTGCGAGAGACACTTCACCATGATGGTAAGCACTCTTCTCAGCTACAAATGCAGCCAATTGTGCAACCTTCATCTCATCCTTCAGATTCTTCTTGAAGCATGCAAACATAACCTTACGCTGTGATGGTTTGAGACCATCAGCCATATGCGCGATGGAACGCTTTAGATCTGCAAGACTGAAATTCACAAGGTCTTTGTGTACAAAATCGGAGATATCCAATTGTTTTACACTTCCATATGGAACTTCAAGTTGGTTGGCGTCTTTTGCTGTATTCTCAAGAAGCCAAACTTTTCTAGCATCTGCCTTCTTTTTATCAAATGCGAGAATGATGGATTCATCTGTCATCTTATCTGTGTCAAATTTCACAGTCAATTCTTGAATTTTCTTGAAGTACTCACGGGCCTCCGCTGATGTAGAAGTACCCAAACCCTTATAATACTTGACTTTCCACCCTTGTTTCCCGTCACCATACCACGTCCTAAACGCAGAGTCTGTGTAGAAGGACTTACTTTGGGAACCCTTACTCACTTTGATAATAGGAGTCACCATACTCACAACAAATCCGAGTTTCAAAAGACTGGGCCAGAAATAATGAATCATATTGAGGATGAGACCCTTAATATGGGACCCATCATTATCGGCATCTGTCATGATCATTAAGCGTCCATAGCGAAGATCAGATACAGTCTTATATTCCTTACCTTGTTGGAGTCCTAGAATCTTCTTGAGATCATTGAACTCTTGGTTTGATGTGAGTTGCGAGACAGAAACATCTCTAACATTCTTACACTTACCACGAAGTGGGAACACACCATAGTTGTCACGACCCACAACGGAGAGACCTGCGACCGCCAAAGTCTTCGCTGAATCACCCTCCGTTACGATGAGGGTACAATCCTTAGAGTGCGCTGTCCCAGCCTTGTTCGCGTCATCCAATTTGGGTATACCAGTAATCTTAGATTTACGTGCTCCATCGGACTTTTGAAGTTCCTTCATCTCCTTAAATCGTGAGAGTGCCAAGAGTTCCTCTGCAATTCCCGTCTTGAGAACATTCTTGATAAAACTTTTAGGTGCTTCAAACTTACTCCCGAAACTTTGAACCTTTGAGGTACACTCAGACTTCACTTGACTAGAGAAAGTTGGGTTCTCGAGGGTTGCCTTAACAAATATATTGAACGCATTCTTCACCTGTTGAGGTTTGAGTTTAATTTTCTTCGCCATTTCATCGATGATACCATTAGCGATAAGGTTCGCCGCGTGGTCGACATGGGTTCCACCCTTATTGGTACAGAGTCCATTCACGAATGAAACCTGTTCCATTCCATTCTCAGAGGGTCCGATACACACTGACCATCGATCACCATTGACACAAGTCACATCTTCAACACCTTCATGCATTTTAGCATACGCTTCAAAGTTCTGTTTGGTGAGAACTTCATTATTGAATTTCACTTTACAGTTTTGAGTGGTACAGATGTTCGCATCCCAGACCCTCTTTTGGAAGATGCTATAGATGGTATTGTCCATCTTTGACATCCCAAAACGTTTCCATTCGGGGATAAAAGTGATAGCGACAGATGACATGGCACCCGAATATTTTTTTATTTTTGGTGGGTCACAGACAGTCATATTCTTCGACCATGATTGGGTATAGGTTTGGTTCGTCTCATGGTCCTTGATGACCACAGAGAAATCAGTGGAGTAGATGTTGGCCAATTTGGCACCGTATCCGTTACGACCACCGACGATACGCTTTTGGGTATCATCATAATTGGTACTCGTGAGGAGGTGTCCAAAGACGAGTTCAGGGTTCCATAGACCCTCCTTCTCGTGCATACGAACACTGATACCTCCCAGAGGACCATTGTTCTCGATGGTAACAGATCCTGAATCCTTATCTATGGCGACGGAGATGGAGCTGACATGTTTGGGGTGGAGAGAGTTGCGGTCGATGGCATTGACTAGAATTTCGTCAAAGATCTTGAGGAGAGCTGGGGAGTACTTGAGGTTCTTCTTGGAGAACTTTTGACCACTGAGGATCCAGTAGGGTTCTGTACCCAACTCAACGGGTCCTACATAAGAGTCAGGTCTCTTGAGAACATGTTCGATATGAGTGAGTTTTTGAACACTTTCCATAATTGCTTGGTTTTATTACAATCCAAATCTCTAACTTAGGTATCTACTCTACATTTATTATATAATTCCCAAATGTGATAAATTAATAAAACAAATACACCCAATGATTGAGGAAAAACCCAATACAGTGAAGCCATTAGAATGAATAATACCCATACGACTGTGAATATTTTCAATTCAAATTGTTCGAGAAGTTTTCCATTATTTCGTGTGAGAATTTGAATATGTTCTTCGAGATCATGGATAATATATTTCAATCGTTTATATTCGGCTAGCATAGGTAGACTATGTATGATCAAAGATGTCATATTTATATTCCTTCATTTTCTTACACTACTTAGGGGTAAAAAAAATGAATTCTTTTTTCTCAAAGTAGTGTAAGAAGATATGTATACGTATTTCATCATCGTCATTTTTGTACTTATTCTGGTGATGCAGAATAGATCGAGGGGAATGGCAAAATCTCTACAGAAACTCATTCAACAGTCTGCACGTTACGCGACTGCTTCACAACAGGATAAGTCACCTGCCATATCTATACTTCACGCAAATTATGCAAACGCATATCTAAACGCGGCGAAGGACATCGGTTCCGATGCACAAATTCATAATTCAACTGGAATAGATGTAAATAAATTCGCTGAGCATATAAAGAATGTACAAGATATGGTGACTAAACGGACAGCTGAACAATTTTCTGGTTTTACAGGGCAAGTTGACGTGTATTTAGCTGAAATTGGGGGTGAAGTTTAAACACCTAAGTTGTTAGCACATATCTAAAAAATCAAGAAAGATAAAAAATGGAAGTGATTCGAGATGAATTATGGAATAACTGTCTCATGGACGCGATGAAAATGTGTCGCGTTGATGAGGCGGACGACAAATGTTTTAATCTGGCAGATGCGACATGGAAAATGAAGATGTCCTATCAAAAGTTTGATAGAAAAAAACAAAGTAGACAGATTATTGTTCTGGACAAAACACCTGCGGATGTCAAAGAATCCCGTGCACATGTGAGTATATGTCAAGCGACGACAATGATCGGTAAAAGGTGTTCATTCAAAGCCGTGTGTGGTGATTTTTGTAAAAAGCATCGTATTGATAAAGTGAAGATAGGTAGTAAAATTAAAATAGGAGATTAATACAAAAACTATGTTAGATCAAGAAAGTCTCAGACCCGTTATAATTGCAATGTCCCTTTATATCATCATTGCTAGTATCATTCCTCGTGTTGTAACTAAGCCAAGTGGTATAGGTTTCATAGATGATATTGTCATGACTCTCATCGCACAAAAGGATTCAATTATGAGTGGTACGATTCTCATCGGTATCATTGTTTTAGCCACCAATCACATTCAAGATAAATTCTTCTAAAACATTCTTTTTTCCGACTAGATTTTTAGTGTGTTCGTGATCCATATGACGAACTCTATTATCATACGCATGTCTCATGAACTCCAAGAGTTGGTCAAAGTTTGGCTCACCCCAAATCATACCCTTTTTGAAGAGGAAATCATCCTTCTCCAACTCTTGAAGTCCACAGTCAATTGTGTACGGTGTTTTGATATATTCAGGTGCACCACCATAATTCGTAATAATCACAGGTTTATCTCGCATAGCAGCTTCTACCGCACCCATGCCAACACCTTCAGAGTGTGAAAAATTCACGTAACAATCTGATCTATTATGCAAAGTATCCATTTCTTCATCTGAAATAAGACCATTTATAATTTCTACATTTGGGAATTTAATTTGTATATCTTGATTACTTGTGGCTTTGACAACGAGTCGTGTATTGGGTTCATTTAGACGAGCAAATGCCCTCAGTATGTCACGAAACTTCTTTCTAGGGTCCATGATGTTCCCGATATGGTAAAATGTATATGGTTTTTCCTTTGGTTGAGGAATGTGTGCATGAATTATATAGAATTCGTTATCAGGAAATTGACGAGATAAAACCCTTTTACAAAATTCACTTGGTACAGCAACCTTTTTGAATTCTTGCATGATGAGACCGTAATCCTCGTGAACTGTTTCTGTTTCACATACGGTCATACAGGCTAGATTATTTACCATCGTTTTCGCATACTTGATGTATTCAATTTGATCAGGTGTGGGGATTACAAAAATCAGGGCAGTATCAACTTCTGGTAATTTTTGCCCCAATTCGTAGTAAGCACCATTTGGTAGAAATAGTCTAACATATTTCAGAGCGTGTTGTCCTATACCGGTTTTCAGGTGAGGACCGATGATAATCATATGTTTAAAGATAATCTTCCTTTTATATATAGTAAAATGTCTTCACTTCGCACAGAAATCGAAGAAGAAATGTCCCGTGTTCGTATCGATAAGACTCGTCTATTCGAACTACTCCTAAAAATCGTTGATAACGGTGGTGGTGGTGGTGGTGGATCTAAAGGACTTCAAGGACTTCAAGGACTTCAGGGACCTCCAGGACCTCCAGGACCTCCAGGACCTCCAGGACCTACTGGCACCTCAGCGCCAGCTAAAAATGTTGACCCCGCGCCAGCTAAGAATGTTGACCCCGCGCCAGCTAAGAAGGCTGCACCCAAGAAGAAGGTTGTCACAACCGCTTAATTAATGAAATAAATAAAAATTCAACACCCATATTATAAATACATGATTG
>Ga0222711_1000187_pt1 | contig 20616 bp, 35 predicted proteins | sample AntAcemetage1699_FD_179814 | JGI IMG/M metagenome (GOLD analysis project Ga0222711, IMG submission 179814) | Saline water microbial communities from Ace Lake, Antarctica - #1699 | ecosystem: Environmental > Aquatic > Non-marine Saline and Alkaline > Saline | place: Antarctica: Ace Lake...
AGTTAATACAGTTGCAGCTAGACTTTTGCCGATGTTGTTTGCCGATCTTGAGGCAGCCACTGTAAACAAGGATTTGCTTGAAGAGTATGAAACTAACTTTCTCGGTGAACTATATGCCCGCATGGTTTTGTCTGCATACTTGGGTTACTGCCCAGATGTAATGGGACAAGATGCTATTGATGGGTGTAATCAACTAATTAAACTTGCAGAGGAGCAAAACTATGACAATGAATAGAATGTTAAGTGAAGTTTATAAAGAACTCGAACGGTCTGACGGAATTTACGACTTTGAAGATGCTGTAACGGTTGTTCGACTTCGGTTAGCACTTAACTCTTATGAGTTAGATCGTCTTGGTTTTAAGAGTGAGATTAAGTTTTCAAAAGAACAACAAAGGGAATACAAGGAACTGCTTTTAGATATAGCTGCACTTAAGCACGTTATTAAATTTTTTGAAGTAGCGAAGGATTGGTAATTAGATATGAAGTTTACTCACACTGATAAAGACTATACGGTAACTTTAAAGTTACACAAGCAAGACCTTTCACTAGACGAAGTTCTGCAACACTTTGAATACTTTTTAAAAGGTTGTAGTTATGTAATTGACTCTGATCAATTCTTAAGCCTAGAAAAAGACCTGTAATAAATTATCTAAAGGAAGTAACTATGAAGCCTTATGAACTAGAAGGGCCAATTATGGCTTGTTGGGAAATTTGTGAAGATCTTAATTTCTTGTCTAAAAACAGTGAAGATCAAGAAGCTATGCAAGTTCTAGACGGTATCCGCCGCCTTTACTACTGGAAGTTTGAAGAGCTGTTCAACAAGTTTGAAAAAGTTTGTGAAGAAGCTAGGCTTAAAAACTAACAACCATTATAAACTGTAAAAGGAAATACTATGGCTTATGTGATCTTTTCTATTGATAACGTGACCGATGTGCATACTCTTGCCAAGTTCTTGCGGCATATGGACACCTAAAAGGCCCTTGGTAAGATGGAGGGTAGGATGAAAACCCTAATTGGTAGCTACCTTGGTGTGATGGAGTATTCTTTCTTGTGCAATGAAGCAGACTTCAACAACCATGTGGCAACCCTGGGGTTTACCTCTGGGCAAGAGTCCATCTTGAAACTCACTAACACCTCTAACGGTCGTACCTCTAAGCGGACACTCGCAAGCCTTGTCTATTCTAGTGGTGACATTGACCAGTTAGGTGAGCTCAAGTCAGTGTCTAAGGATGATGCCTTAAGTGAAGATGGGTGGACCTATGACCCAACAACTAATCAATACTTTATTGTGGAGTAAAACTTATGACTTATGAGTGGTGGTTTGAAGGTGAATTCGGAATAATCGGCGGTGAAATTAACGCAGATAACCTAGAAGAAGCTAAAGACCTTATGGAAAAACTTTTTCGGGAAGATGTAGGGTCCGACGGAGAGCTTACTGATGAAGACGGAAATTCGACCTATATCTGGAGGGTATGACTATGACTGTAACAGTGTCTGCGCAAGTGATGGTGCAAAAAGCTTTTGATAAGTTTTATCAAAAGATGAACGACATGTCTTTTCAAAGTTTTATTGAAATAATGGGGGATGGTTTACAAGACCTTGAAGAAGCTTGTAGCGCAGCTTCTACTTCTCAATATAGTACAGAGTACGAAGAGGCTTATAAAGACGGCTTTGAAGTAGGGGCCTCTGAAGGTCGCAAAAAAGGTTTTAAAGACGGTGTCAACTATGCTTTGAAGGACTTGTAATATGTTTACAGTAGAAATGCAAGAGCAAGAAACAGAGATTACTACACTGGACGAAACTGCTCGTTTTGAAGATGTCTCTGTGTTTATTGACAAAGACGATCGATGCTTTATTCGTCAGTGGTGTCCTCAACTTAATAAGTATGAAGTCATAGAGCTTTCTTGGCAACAGCTTTTAGACATTAACGCTGCCCTAAACAGTCCCGTTGGGTCTTTCCACATTAAAACAGGAAACTAAATGAAACTTACAAATGAAGTCTACTCAAAACTTGCCGTAGAGTTTTTTAACGACAACCACAAAAACTCTAAAGAACTACACGTGGGGCTTTTAGAAGAAGTTCACGAAGTAAAAGAAGCTATTAAAGTGGGAACCCGTAAAGATCTACTTGATGAGCTAGGCGATGTTCTATGGTATGTTACTGTAATGGCACACTGTGAGGGGAGCAGCTTGTCAGAGCTTATGATGTACACCTTAGAAAAGCTAGAGGACAGGAAACTTAACGGTAAGAAAAGTAACACAAAAGGATACCTGACGTTAAAGAACAACGAGGAGTAAACTAATGATCTATACTTGTGATAATTGGGTGATTATTAAGTTCAAAGGTAAAGACCTTCACTATCGAGTCCTAACAGGAACCTCCGGGGGTTACTTGTCAGGGAGTAGTTGGCGGTTAAACAGTGGGGTTGTAAGGAGTGAGTTTGATGGAGACTATTATTATTTCTACGGATCTAGTGGAAGCTGTTACAAGTGCTATGTTGATAGTTATTGTCTTAGAATGAATAACGCCCACGTCTGGGATCGTTTTCAAAAAATACACGGTGACAAGGTAGAACTCATGTTAGAAGATACCAACTGGCTAACCATAGATTGGATTATTAAAGAATGACTGTAGCAGTAGTAGATGGTGATGTGTTACTTTACATGTCCATGTGGGGGAAAACCTCACTAGAAGAAGCTAAAGAAGAGTTCAAGGCTAAGTTTAACTCAGTACTAGAACAACTGTTCACCGAAGACTACGTCATGGCCATGGGTGGTCCTGACAACTTTCGTAACGATCTGTATAGTGAATATAAAAGTTCACCTAGCAGAGTAAAGTCAAGCTCTACAAAACCTGAATGGTTTAACGAGCTGAAGTCTTGGACAGTTGATTATTATGAAGGCTGCATCTTAACAGACAACTGTGAGGCAGACGACATGATTCGGGTTTGGAGTCTAGAGTTATATAAGGCCGGAAAAGATTATTGCGTAGTTAGTGTTGATAAAGACCTTGATTGTATTGCAGGTAAACACTTAAACCCCCGCAAAGGGGAGGTTTATAAAGTTGACCAAGAGTGGGCTGATTACTTCTATTGGAAACAGCTTCTAATGGGAGACAGCGTAGACAACATCCCTGGCCTCCCTGGAATTGGCCCTAAGAAAGCAGAGGCTATTTTGGCAGGTACTACAAACCATCGAGAGCGTAAAAAGATAGTTTGTAAAGCTTACTATAACCAGTTTAAAGAGGAAGGTTTTAATCATATGCTCCTGAACGGAAAACTCCTGCATATTTGGCGTTACATTGGTGATCATTTTTCGATCGACAAAGAAGTTTATAATGACGCCATTAAAGACTGAGTTAGGCCACTGGGAATACAACTACAAAGTGGATATTGAAGAGTGGTTTGGTTTTATTTACTGCATTGAGAATAAAGTTACAAATCAATTTTACATTGGGAAAAAACAACTAAGACACGCTGGTAAGAAAAAGTCTAAGACTTATGGTAAACCTATGCTTTGGAAAACCTATACTGGCTCCTCTATTGCCTTAAACAGTGACATAAAAAAGTATAGAAAAGAAAACTTTAAGTTTGAGATTATAGAGTTTTATAAAACAAAAGGCGGACTATACTATGCAGAAGCTTACGTTCAAATGCTATCAGACTCTATGACAGAGTACTTGAGCGACCTAATAACACCTCGCTCATATAATCGACAAATTGCAGCTATCAGGTTTGTTCCAAAAGAGCATCCTACTAAAAAGACTAAAGCTTTTGTTAGCAAGTTAAAGAAAAGGTATATTGTATGAACATGTCACCAATAGCTCCTGCACTTTGGATTGCAGGAATTTTAACGTTGTTTCTTCAGTTGTTTGATTATGTTTTAGCTATCGGTTTTATAGACCCAATTATCTCTTTAGTGTTTTTCTTTTTAACTCAGGAACTAAGTAATTTCTTTGCTCAAATGACCATTGGAGAAGATAATGGGGAAGATAGTAACTAAGAATCAACCTTGTGAAGACTGCGAAAGTAGCGATGCTAAACAGATTTATGATGATCAATCGAGTTACTGTTTTTCTTGTAAGAAGTCAAGAAAAGGGAATAGCTCAGAAAGAGAAGTTGTGACAGAGACTAATAGTAACTATTACGGACCCCGCCTTGATGAAGTTCGGGACGATTATCCTTCTCGCGGATTTAAAGAAAGAAACATTAAAAAGCAGGTTGCTGATCATTATAAAGTAAAGGTTTCTTACGATATTGACGGGCAGATTGACACTCACTACTACCCTTATACTTCGAGTGGTGCAGAGATTACTGGTTACAAAGTAAGACAGCTACCTAAGATTTTTAGACCTAACGTAGGTAAAGTTAGTTGCGGGTTGTTTGGTCAAAGTCTTTACAACGGTGGTAAACGCCTTGTGATTACTGAGGGTGAACTTGACGCTATGGCAGTTCAAACTGCTAACTTTGAAAAGTACAAAACCTTTTATCCAGTAGTTTCTATTCGGTCTTCAACAGCTACTAAAGACCTTATCGAGGTAAGAGACTGGGTTCGTCAGTTTGACGAGGTAGTCTTGTGGTTTGATAACGACAAGCAGGGCAAGGACGCTACTAAAGAAGCCGCTCGTATTATTGGTTATGATAAAGTTAAGGTAGTTAACTGTTCAGAGAATGACGCTTCTGATCTTTGGATTAAAAACCCAGACGAGGTTTTGAAAGCTATTTGGAATTCTTCAGACTACACCCCTGCAGGTATTCTAACTACAAAAGAGCTATGGGATCAGCTAGAAAACTATAACTCTCTTGAGTCAGTACCTTACCCTGAGTTTATGGCAGGACTGAATGAGAAGCTTAAAGGTATGCGCTTCGGTGAAATTACCTTGTGGACTTCTGGCACGGGTTCAGGTAAGTCTACTTTGCTTAGGGAGATTGCTTTTAACTTGCTTGAGGCTACTCCTGACAAGATTGGTATTATCTCTCTTGAAGAGTCACCTGCCGAGACTGCTCGCAAGATGGCAGGTATGGCCCTAAACAAAAACCCTGCAAAAGAGGAGTTATCACTTGAAGAACTTAAACCTGGTTTTGAAAAGGTATTCGGCACGGATAGAGTTATGGTCTTGGACCATCAAGGAAGTCTTTCTGACGGTTCTGTCATGGATTTTTTGGAGTACATGTGCCTTAGTGGTTGCAAATATTTATTTGTAGACCACATTACAATTCTTGCGTCAGAGGGTGCAGAAGGGCTAAGTGGCAACGAAGCTATTGACTTGATTATGAATCAGTTACTCAGGCTTGTTAAGAAGCATAACGTCTGGATTGGTTTGATCAGTCACTTGAGAAAAACAGACAATAAAGGCAAGTCTTTTGAAGAAGGCAAGCTACCCTCGATGGATGACATCCGTGGCTCTGGCTCTATTAAACAAATTAGCCACGACATTATTGCTTTTGCAAGGGACGTTGGTGCTGAAAACGAAGAACTAAGAAACATTATTAAGACAAAGGTTCTAAAGTGTCGTTACACTGGTTTGACAGGCCCTTCTGGGAACTTGTCTTATAACTTTGACACAGGTCGTCTTAGCAGGTCTAACATGGCGATACCTGACGATAAAGAAGAGCGGTTTGAAAGAGTCTAATGGAATTTAAATTTGATGAAAACCATTTAGTATTGATCTCTATTATGCTTCAGTTGTTAGATCGTGTTCAAAACACTAACGACCTTAACCCTAACGTACAAGAGTATATTAATGGGTTATGCGAAGAATTTAAAGAAGTAACCGCAGAAGAAGAAGGTTACTACGAAGCAGTATATTATTATGCTGACACATTTTTTAACAAACTATACGGGGCCAAGGAGACTCTGCACTAACTATGGAAACAATTATTAAGGAACTTAAAGCAGCTAACTTTACTAAGAAAGACTTTGAAGCTTGGCTTGAAAACGATAACGTAAAACGGATTTACAGCTTGAACAAAGAAAAGGTTGATCTTCTGAAAGACCTGTGGAAAGGAACTCCTTTCGAAAAGCAAGCAGAAGTAGTAGCAGAAAATACAAAGGCTTTTATTGAAAAGTCGGAAGAGTTTGCAGAAGAACTCAAAAACCACGCATTTAAAAGCTATGAAGCTGAATAAGACAGCTAGTCTTAATAACAATAAGAAACAATGCGCGCACTGTCAAAGTGAATTCACTCTAGGTATGTACTCCAGGTGGCACGGCGATAATTGCAAGCAAATAAAGGATTAAACAAATGACCCCCTATGAAAGCTTTATTCACTTGTCGAGATACTCTCGGTTTCTAGATGGCGCAAACCGTCGTGAAACTTGGGGTGAAACCGTTGACAGGTTAATTTCTTTTTGGAAGAAACAAATTGGCAACAATGTTATAACCGAAGAAGAATTTACGACTCTACGTACAGCAATCTATAATCGTGAAGTAATGCCTTCCATGCGATCCATGTGGTCTGCAGGAGATGCACTCTCTAAGAACCACTTCCGAGGCTATAACTGCTCTTACAAAGATGTTGATCACATTCGAGTCTTTGATGAAATTCTTTATATCCTTATGGCAGGAACCGGCGTAGGTTTTGGTGCCCGCGCTAAAGACGTAAACAAGCTCCCTATTATTAATGATAACTTTGTAAAGACAGAGCGCATTATTCCTATTGAAGACTCTGCGGAAGGTTGGGCTAAGGCCCTTCGGAAACTTATTGCAGAGCTTTACTTAGGTAACATTCACCAGTGGGATTATTCTAAAATCCGACCAGAAGGTGCCCGACTTAAAACTATGGGCGGTCGTGCAAGTGGCCCAGAGCCGCTTAAAGACTTGTTTAACTTTGTAACAGCAATGTTTAAAAATGCTGCTGGTCGTAAGCTTCGTCCAATTGAAGTACACGACATTATTTGTAAGATTGCGGAAGTAGTCGTAGTGGGGGGCGTCCGCCGCTCTGCTTTGATTTCTATTTCAGACTTGGGCGACCCAGAGATTCGTGATGCAAAGTCTGGTCGTTGGTGGGAAACCGCTTCACACCGTGCCTTGGCTAACAACTCCGCAGGTTATGAAGTCAAACCACCTATGACAGTATTTATGGATGAGTGGATTTCCCTTGTGAAGTCTGGCTCCGGTGAGCGCGGTATTGTGTCACAGTACGGGCTGCAAACTATGGCACCAGAACGCCGTGATGGAAGCCAGATTGTTGGCCTTAACCCTTGCGCTGAGATCGCACTGCGTAACGGACAGCTGTGCAACCTGACAGAGGTTGTATGTCGTGAAAATGACACTCGTGAAGACCTTATCCGTAAAGTTAAAGCTGCAACTATTCTTGGTACACTCCAAGCTTCTCTTACAGACTTTAAATACGTTCGTAATGTTTGGAAGAAGAACTGTGAAGAAGAAGCACTGTTAGGCGTGTCTTTGACAGGTATTCAAGACTGTAAACTTTTGCAAAAGCCTAACCCCAAGCTTCTTAAAGCAATGAAGCAAGCAGCTATTGAAACAAACATTGAGTATGCTAATCGTATTGGGATTAACCCTGCAGCAGCTATTACAACAGTGAAACCAAGCGGAACGGTTTCTCAGCTTGTTGATAGTGCTAGCGGCATTCATGGTCGTTTCTCGCCTTATTACATCCGCAGTGTTCGTCAAGCTAACAACGATCCTTTGACACAACTATTGAAGGACCAAGGAGTTCCTAACGAACCCGACGCAATGAACCCTGCTAAGACTACTGTGTTTTACTTCCCTATCAAGTCTCCAGAAGGCGCTATTCTGGCTAATGAACAGTCAGCTATTGAGCAACTTGAGAACTGGAAAGTCTTTAAAGAACATTGGGCAGAACACTCTGTTTCTGTAACTGTGTATGTTAAAGAAGACGAGTGGATGGAAGTTGGTAGCTGGGTTTACAAGAACTTTGACTACATCACCGGCATTAGCTTCTTGCCTTACTCTGATCATACTTACGACCAAGCACCTTATCAAGACTGCATTAAGGAAGAATATGAAGCCGCAGTTAAAGCAATGCCTGTTGTAGACTTTTCTAAATTGTCTCTGTATGAGTTTGAAGATAACACAGAAGGCGCTCAGACTTTGGCGTGTGTTAGCGGAGGCTGCGAAATCTAAAGTTAGTTCTCCCTGCATTAAGCAGTGTAAAATAGAAGGTGCTTACTGCAAAGGGGGTGGTAGGCACCTAGACGACATTAGACTTTGGAGCAAGTACTCTGACGAACAACGTCTTAGTATTATGAAAGAGCTTGATACCTGACGTTAAAGAACAATATATATAATCTTAACAAAAAGTGATAAAAAATGAAAACTGAAGTAGTTGTAGGAAAGCTTCTTGGCTGGTCCTTGGGGATCGTCTTTGCCTCTGTTATTCACACTTGGCTTGGGCTTACTATTCTGGGTTATCTTGGCTGGATGCCATGAGTGAAGTTATTAACTTTTTAAGCAGAATAAAGTTTAAAACCACAAGTAAAAGCACAGACTATTATTATGACATACATGAAGGTGCTTTAGACTTTTGTGAAGAAACTTTTCCCGATGGTGTAGTAATTATTACTATTGCAGATGGTAAACTCCAAATGTCTTCTACTGTTGAAGACAGGGAAGTCATTGAGGAAATGTTAGTATCAGCCTTAGAAGTTGTTTATGATGAAAATGAAATAGAGGAAGAGTAATGTTTGCTGCAATTCTAGTAGTGTGTAGTGTTGAGACTAACGACTGCACAGCTACCTCACATGTTCAAGTGTTTGAAGAGCTTTCTACTTGTCAACAAGAAATTATTAATGGTAAAGAGTTTTTTACACAAGAGAACTTTAGCTACGTAGACGCAGCTTTCTGTGTTAAGATTCCAGAAGGAGACCCTGCATGAGTTGGTTTCGAAGATACGTTAACTATCTTGCTACTTGGCGACAACATCGCAATGCTATTAAAATCCTTAATGCTCTTACCGACAAAGAGCTAAAGGACATTGGCATTAACCGTAACGATATTGATCGTTTAGTTTGGCTACAAGAAGATAAAAACAAAAGAGGAAAGACAGAGTAATGTTTTTCGATTTTTATAAAGATCTAAAAACCTTTTTAAAAACTTAGTCAGTAGCTGATGAGTTCTTAAAAGAAATTAAGCTGCCAAGAGAAGACCTTATTAAAACAATTAACTTAGAACAAAAAGAAAGCAAAAAGAATGTCTGATGACCTTACAAACGAAGATTACGAAGCCCTTATCGAAGATACCTTTAACGACTTTATGGAAGATGGTTTCGATTTTAGTTCGGATATGACTTTCGACGAAGTGTTTAAGTCTTTCTTTAAAGCAGGGTTCGAAAGCGCCTTGGCTGTCTTGGAAGAAGAAGAAGAAGAAACCGAGGAATAACTTTTGATTTACGTTATAGGCAGGAATAATTGTCCTTGGTGTGATAAGACTAAAGAGCTTCTAGACACTAATAATCAGGACTACACTTATATAAATATGAGTGATATGAATGAAAGTAATTATACTCTTTTTAAGGGTTTTATAACTACCTTCTTAGGCATGAGTACCTTACCTGTTGTTATTGATGTAATCGGTGGTTATACAGAACTAGAAAGAGAATACAATGGAACCTAAAAAGAGGGGTCGTAAGCCTATCTCTATTCCCAAGGATGGTTCTAAGATTAAACTTCTTCACACTCCTAAAACAGCTAAAGAAGATATTCTTAAGAAGTACAAGAACACTACAGAGTGGGGTATTTACGGGATTGATCGGTTTACTTTAGGATTTATTGACCTACTATGGAAGAACCCTGAGATTAGTTTTTATGTCACTGATACTAACGAAAGTAGGCTAGATAACGCTAATAGAACCTTTGGTCAAAGAAGCTTCTCTATGTATCGCTGGAACGTCTACCCCACCTCTGGCTTTATTGAAGAACCTCCGGTGGGTGTTATCTTATGCTCTAAAGAGCTGTACTATGAAGCACTTAAACGACCTAACCCTTACGGTGTTAAACTAGTACTCTTGGAAGAAGTTGATTAATGACTGAACTGTTTGTTACCGATAGCTGTAAGACTTTACTAGTTGAAATGGTTAAAATTAAGCACCCTTCCGACGATGACCTTCGAGAAGTAATGACTGTACTTTACAAAGACAAAGAGTATGAACTTACTTATGACTTATTTAGACAAGACTATTACGGTGAAGTAGCTGGTAGCTATGGAAGTGTAGTAGCTTAACCGCTCCCCTTAGTAACTCTCTTTGTTGTCCTTATGGATGACTTAGAGGGTTGCTAGGGGGAGTAATTATTTTTTTTTTTTTTTTATTATAACTCTCCCTAGCTCAACTGGACAGAGCAAGTCACTTCTAATGACTAGGTTACAGGTTCGAGTCCTGTGGGGGAGGCCATAATAACAATAAGCCCCCTTGGTGGAATGGTAGACACGAAAGACTTAAAATCTTATGCTTATAGCGTACCAGTTCGAGTCTGGTAGGGGGCACCATGTCAGGGCAGGTTAGCAGGTTACTATAGTTAGTCAGGCGTCATAGCTTGTAACCTTGGGGTTCAATTCCCCAACTGATACCAATAATATTATAACAAAAATATCATAAAACTGATACCTGACGTTTAAGAATAATTCTCCTCAAACGAGTATAAACTTACTGTCTAAGCTCTGCCTAGAAGATACCGAATAAGACTCTCTACTGACATCTGAAAGAGAACTCTTACTTGTGACTTGTCACAGATAACCCCCGAAGATGTCACTCCCATAGTCTCCTGTGGAAGAACTTGATAAGCCTTTTGTGAAGGTTTATTCGGTTCTTTACGGGGGTTATTAAGGTATCTTCTAGGTATCTTAGATACATAAATTATTTTTATTATTTTTATAATAAAACAGATTAGGTACACTTTGGTACTAATCTATGAATTATTATTAATTACAATTGTTTAGGTATAAGTAGTCACACTTTGGTACTATTTACTTTTAAAAAATTTCTTTTGAAAAACTTTTGAATGACCACTCGCACAGAAAGGATCTTCTAGTATGGTTGATATGAACACAAAACGCCCTGTTGGAAGACCTCGCCTTGATGGCAAACCCGCTGGTACTGTCCCTTGTAACAAGAAAAAAGGTATGAAGAATGGCGGTAGTAGAGAGGGCAGTGGTCGTCCTAAAGGCTCTAAGAACATTAACTCTCTTGCCTCTGTAAAGAAGCTTGAAGAACTTGGCTTTGATCCTATTGTCGAGATGGTTAACCAGTTTCATGCTATTGATGATGCTTTAGCTTCCGGTGACATCCGCATTGGCTCTGGTGCTTATGCCCAGTTAATTGCTACTAAAGGTCAACTCATCAATAACCTGATGCAGTATGGCTATAAGAAGATCCCTGATAAACTTGAGCAAGAGATTACGGAGAAGCGCCCTGTGTCTATTGTTCTTACTGATTCATCTACTAATAAGGAAAATAAAAATGGGTGAAAATAACTCAAGTTGGGGTATATCTAAGAGCATCACCATGTCATCGCTTATTGCTATTACTCTCCAGACAGTCGCTCTTGTCTGGTACATTTCTGCTCTAGACGCTGCTGTTAGTACTAATACACGAGAGATCGCTAGGCAGGAAATCCGTTTGAATGAAATTGAGAGGACTTCTCAAGCTCAAGCTGTTATGCTAGCCCGTATTGATGAGAACATCTTGTCTATTCGTGCTTCTATTGAATCTGTTTTAAAAAGAATTGGAGAATAACTATGCCCGCAGGAAAAGGTACTTACGGAACTAAAGTAGGTCGTCCACCCAAAACACCTAAAGGTGGTAAGAAGAAGTAATGGCCAGAGCTAATCCAACCCTGTGGGAGAAAGCTAAGTCAGATGCTGTTTCCCGTATGGGAGGTAAGCACTCTGCTAGGGCTATGCAACTAGCCGCTAAACTCTACAAAGATAGAGGTGGCAAGTACACTGGCGGTAAGACTGCTGCTCAAAAGTCAATGACTAAGTGGACTGATCAGAAGTGGCGAACTAAGTCTGGCAAGAACTCTGTGCTAGGTAAAGACGCTACTGGTGAACGGTATTTGCCAACTAAGGCTATTAATGCTATGTCTAAAAAGACGTATGCAGCTAGTACTGCCAAGAAGCGTAAAGACACCAAGGCAGGTAAGCAGTATAGTTCACAGCCTAAAAAGAAATAGTTAGAAGAACATAATGTCAGAAATCAGATTACATGATAAACAGTCAGAAGTCATCAGAGACTTATTTATAGATAAGACTTGTCGATATTCAGTGGTTAATGCTAGTCGTGGCTTTGGCAAGTCTTACTTAGCAGCCACTGCCGCTATTATTGCCGTGCAGGAACTCATGGAGCTTCCTGATGACGTGCCTAACAAGAACGTTGCACTCATCGCACCCACTTACAGTCAAGCTGTGGACATTTACTACCCACTAATTGCTTGGCAACTTGGTATGGAAGACTTTGCAGACAAGTCCTCTAAAGCCTCTGGTACGTTCTGGTTTCCTAACAACGTTCAACTAAAGCTATGGTCCTATGAAGCGTCTCAGCGTATGCGAGGTACTGGTCAGTACTTCGTAGTAGCAGATGAGGTTACTTCTTGGAAGGGTGCTGGCATGAACCTAAAAGAGTCTTGGGAATCTATTATTCAGCCTTGTGTTTCGACACGTTGGTCAAGACAAAATGCCAAAAGATTTAATGCTAATCCAGGACGTGCGCTTATTATCAGTACCCCAAGCGGGTACGATTATTTCTATGACATGTTCAATAGACAAGACAGCGACAAAGATTGGAAGAGCTATCACTATACTTATAAGGACTCTCCTTACCTTGATGAAGAGGAGATTGAGAGTGTTAAACTAACCCTTGACCCCCTAAAGTTCGCCAGAGAGTATACAGCAAGCTTCGAAGACTCTGGTACTAACGTATTCTATACCTTTAGCCGTAAAGACCATATCAACAAAGACCTCCCCTACTTCGAAACAGGGGAAGATGTTCATGTTGCTATTGACTTCAACGTCGGTATAATGGCTTCTGTTATCTTTGCTTTAAGGGGTAATCAGATACACATACTAGATGAAATGCAAGGCCATCCGGACACGGAAACCTTAGCTAATGCTTTAAAGATTAAGTATGCTGGCCACAAGATTATTTCTTACCCTGACCCTAGTGGTCGTGCTAGGAAGTCCTCTGCTGCTGTTGGTACTACAGACTTTAGTTTGTTACAAGGCGCAGGTATTGCTACTCGTGCGCATAGTAAAGCGCCACCTATTATTGATAGTGTAGCGGCTGTAAACAAGAAGTTTATGAATGCTGCTGGTACTATTGATATGTATATTCACCCTAAGTGTGTTAACACAATCAAATCAATCGAGAGAACCCAATGGGTCGAAAACAATCCCGACAGTGCAGTCATTGACAAAAAAGAAGGTGTAGAACACTGGTCAGATGGTTTGCGCTATGCTGTTGAGTACTTGTTTCCAATCCGCTCTGGCACTAAAACTACTGTTAGAGGGTTTGGGTTCTGATCGTTTACAATTAAAAGGAATACTATTATGCCACCCAGGGGAACAACCGGCGCGGTATCGCGCAGAGAAAGAGTCATGGCTCGTATTAACAACAGCCGTGTAGGTCAGGCTGTTCGTAAGCGTCAAGGTAACACAGCTTACAAGTTAACAGGCGCTAGAAAAACCGCTCTTAAGAAGGCTCAAGATGCTTCTGCACGAGCAAGGAAGATTGCAGGCAACGCCCCTAACGCTGCTAGACGCGCTGTCGGTAGGGCTGCTATTTCAGCTAACCGTTTAGTTAATCGCGCAACAGGTTCGAAAACTTCAGCTCTTAGCAAGCGTATGTCAGCTAAACGTGCTGTGAGTAGTGCTGCCTCTAAAGCTCGCAGTGCTGCTAGCAATGCGGCCTCTACTGTAGCTGGTCGCGTTCGTAGTACTGCTACTCGTAACGCCGCTGGCCGTAGTCGAAGTGCAGCTATTAACAATGAAACTCAGCGCTTAGTTACAAGAGGTGCTAAACCGTCTACTGCACGTAGAACCGCTACTAACTTGGTAGACTCGCGTAGAAAAGGAAGCTAAACTAGTATAGAAAACCGATCCCAAGCAGCAGAAAAAGATCGATTAGAAAAGATTTACAGTTCCCCTAATAGGGGCAAGTAATTATAAATACAGTATTAAGAATAGTGCGGTAACTAAACTTACCCATCTGAGGATCGGTAGAAAGGAATTACCATGCCTAGAGCAAGAATTAATAGTGCCTCTAAAGATATTATTGACGACAACGGAGCGGTCCTTGTATCAATTATTGAAGGCGAACAAATTCATTTTAACATGACACTTAACTGGCTAACAAGCCTTCAAGACTATACAATAACCTCCAAGATTGTTGAAGCAGACATGACTGGCGTTATTGTAGGAAACTACCCCACTGTTGTTAAAGCTGGTGGACAAGTTACCACCTTAGCTATTTTAGATGAAAACATTACAGATAACACCTTTAAGCTCGTTATTCCTGAAAGCCTTATTGGTCTTTGGGCTACACAACCAGCCCCAGAAGTTCCAGCCTACGGTTGGATCGGTGTTGAAGTTCGGGACTCCGGCCTAGGCTCTGAACAACAAATCTGGAAGCCCTTTAGAGGATTGGTAGAGGTTCGTTACAGTCCCTCTGAGGAGGTCTAATGGCTAAGTACTCTGTAACGGTTTCTAACACTGATATTGTGGTTGATACTTCAAGAGTGGGTGGTCAAGGTTCTAAGGGTGATAGTATTTCTGCTGTAAGTTTTGTTGACGGTCAGCTTGAAGTAGACCTTACTACTTCTTCAGGCTCTCCTGTTGAAACTTACTCCTTTGATATTTTTGAAGGATCAAGCTTAGTAAACCTTGGGGATGTAGACTTTTTTGAGCTTCAAGATAAAGATGTAATTCTTTATAATGCTGCTGAACAAAACTTTACTAACCACAGGTTCACAACTAGCTCACTGACGGATGTTGACAACACTAATAGGCAGGATGGCTCTATGCTAGTCTACTCCGGTGTTACTTCTAAGTATACAGCAACTACAATTATCAATAACAACAATATTAGCATTATTGGGGGAGACTTCTGATGTCCACTAAAATTATTCTTAAAAAGTCCGGTACTTCTGGCGGCGCACCTCTTGGAACAGACTTGGAAGCTGGCGAGATTGCACTTAACCTTGCTGATCGCAAGATTTATACAAAGAACGGTGCAGGTGTAATTACACGCCTAGACGGTGCTTATGTTGACTCGGTTGCTCCAGCAAATGCTGTTGAAGGTGACTTGTGGTTTGATACTGCAGCCAACCTTCTCAAAGCCCATAATGGTTCTTCTTTTCAGTCTGCTGGTTATCAAACGATTGCTGCACTGGAAGACACAACCATTACAGCTGTTAGTGCCGGTGAAGTCCTTAAGTGGTCTGGCTCTAACTGGATCAACAACACTCTTGCTGAAGCCGACATCCAAGCTGCGTCTAACCTTGTTACTGACGCCCGTAACTCTGTTTCTGTTACAGACAATGGCGGAGATGGTTCTCTGTCCTACAACAGTACGACAGGCGTAATCTCTTACACAGGCCCTTCTGCGGCTGAAGCTCGCGCTCACTTTACTGATGGCACTGGCGTTACTATTACTAACGGTAATATTGCTGTTGGTCAGCCAGTTGGTACAACTAATAACGTAACTTTCAACAAGGTCACTACTGATCTTATTGAAGGCGGTTCAGTCATTACCATTGACCCCGCTGGTACAGGCGATGCAACTGGTACTGTTGTTATTGCAGGTAGCTTGACTGTCCAAGGTACGACAACCTCTATTAACTCTAATGAAGTTAACATTGGTGACTCTATTATTCTGCTTAACTCCGACGAGACAGGGGTGCCTTCTCAAAACTCCGGTCTTGAAATAGAGCGCGGTACGTCCGCTAACGTCCAGTTTATTTGGAACGAAGCAGACGATGCTTGGGACTTAGGTAACGAAACGCTTCAAAATGTAACTATCGATGGTGGTGTTTACTAACATAAAAGAAAGGTCATAAATATGGCTACTAAAATTATTCCAAAAAAGTCTAGTGTTGTAGGTAAAACTCCGCTGACTTCGGACTTAGATATTGGTGAGGTTGCTATCAACCTTGCCGATAAAAAGATTTTTACTAAAGATGCTGCTGGTGATATTTTACAACTAGGTAACACAGAAGAAGCAAGAATCCCTATTCAGGCGGATGTAGCTCTAGTTAAGGGCGACTTAGTTTACGCTACAGGAGCTGTTGAGGCTTCTGGCAAGATTACAGTAAACAAGTTTATCGCTAATAATACAATCGAAGAGCTTGCTGTTATTGGACTTGCAGAGAGAGACTTAGCGATAAACGAATCAGGGTTTGCGATTACCTTTGGCGAAATTAACAGGTTAGATACAACAGGAGATGCTGTTAGCGAGACTTGGGTAGAAGGCACTATTCTTTATGCTTCTCCAACCACCGCTGGTAAACTTACTTATGTTAAGCCAGAAGCACCTAATCAAAACATTTCTGTTGCTATTGTTATTCGTGCTCACGCTACTACGGGAATTATCTTTGTAAAACCAATTACTGGCTTTCACCTTGGCGAACTTCACGACTTACACGTCCCCAACCCTACTGAAGGACAAGTTCTTGCTTGGGACAATGCTAACGAACGTTGGGAAGCTAAATCGAGTGGGTCCGGTACAGTAACTTCAGTAGCCGCTTCTGGCGGCACTGGTATTTCCATTACCGGCTCACCGATCACTACTAACGGAACTATTACAGTTACTAACACCGCACCCAACGTAACTACCAACTTATCAACAACACATAATGCCTCTACTATTATTGTAAATAGCTCTGACGGCACTAACGCTACGGTTAACGCAGCAACAACGTCCCTCGCAGGGGTCTTGTCTTCAACTGACAAGAACAAGTTAGACGGAATCGCTGCAGGCGCTCAGGTTAACGTAGCTACTAACCTTGGAATTACCGGAACAGGCAACACTAGAACAATTACTTCGTCAACAGGCACTAACGTAACTGTTCCTGTAGCTACTACTACGACTGCTGGTTTGTTGTCTACAAGTGATAAAACAAAGCTTGACGGTATTGCTACCGCTGAGAAGGTGGGAACGATCACAGGCACAACTCTTGACCTGACTTCTGGGAACGTGTTTAGCTACACCCCTACGGCTGAAACTACGTTTGTGTTTAGCAACCCCCCTACGACGGGTACTACCCTCGGATTTACGCTTGAGCTCAATGGTGAATTTATTGATGGCGGCTATGACCTAGCTAATGCAGAGCCACCTGCTTATGGGTACTTCAGTGTTGCTGCTCAAGAAACAGGTCCAACAGACATATTCTTCAAGCCCGATGGCACAAAGATGTATGTTCTTGGGAATGTTGGAGACGATGTCAATGAGTACGACCTAAGCACGGCTTGGGATGTTTCTTCTGCAACTTACCTGCAAAACTTCAGTGTTGCTGCTCAAGAAGCAACTCCACAAGGTATCTTCTTCAAGCCCGATGGCCTAAAGATGTACGTTATTGGGAATACTGGAGACGACGTAAATGAGTATGATCTAAGCACAGCTTGGGACATAACTTCTGCAACTTACCTGCAAAACTTCAGTGTTTCCGCTCAAGAAGCAACTCCACAAGGTATCTTCTTCAAACCTGATGGCACAAAGATGTACGTTATTGGGTTAAGTGGAGACGATGTTAATGAGTATGACCTAAGCACAGCTTGGGATATAAGCACTGCGTCTTACTTACAGAACTTTAGCGTTGCTGCTCAAGAAATAGATCCACAAGGCATCTTCTTCAAGCCCGATGGCCTAAAGATGTACGTTATTGGGAATACTGCAGACAATGTTAATGAGTACGACCTAAGCACTGCTTGGGATATCACTACGGCTAGTTACCTTCAGAACTTTAGTGTTGCCGCTCAAGAAACAAATCCACAAGGTATCTTCTTCAAGCCCGATGGCACAAAAATGTATGTTCTTGGGACTGCCGGAGACGCAGTCTTTTCCTACACCCTAAGCACAGCTTGGGACGTAAGCGCTGCTAGCTTTGATTTTCCCACTGAAGGGTACTTCAGTGTTGCTGCTCAAGAAACATCTCCACAAGGCATGTTCTTCAAACCTGACGGCACAAAAATGTATATTATTGGGGCTAGTGGGGACGACGTAAACGAATATGATCTGAGTACAGCTTGGGATATAAATTCAGCTTCTTACCTTCAGAACTTCAGTGTTGCTGCTCAAGAAGCAGCTCCATCCGGTATCTTCTTCAAACCCGATGGCCTAAAAATGTACGTTATTGGGTTCAGTGGAGATGATGTAAATGAGTACGACCTAAGTACAGCTTGGGATGTTTCTACTGCATCTTACTTACAGAACTTCAGTGTTTCCGCTCAAGAAACAGATCCAACCGGCGTCTTCTTCAAATCCGATGGCCTAAAAATGTATGTTCTTGGGGCTAGTGGAAGAGATGTTAATGAGTATGACCTAAGCACAGCTTGGGATGTATCTTCAGCTAGTTACCTTCAGAACTTCAGTGTTTCCGCTCAAGAAACAGGTCCAACCGGCATCTTCTTCAAGCCCGATGGCACAAAGATGTACGTTATTGGGATTAGCGGAGATGATGTTAATGAGTATGACCTAAGCACAGCTTGGGATATAACTTCAGCATCTTACTTACAGAACTTCAGTGTTTCCGCTCAAGAAACAGGTCCAACCGGCGTCTTCTTCAAACCTGATGGCACAAAGATGTATGTTATTGGGGATACTGGGGATGCAGTATGGCAATACTCCACAGGCTTTGTCGGAGATGCGACCTTCACATACCCTGCGTCTGTCGAGTGGCCAGCAGGCACACCACCTACCTCCCCTGCTGACGGTGAGACAGACCTACTAAGATTCCTCACGCAAGATGGCGGCACAACTTACTACGGACGCTTGATAGGCGACAACTTCAGCTAAATAGGAGCATTAAATGCACGTTAAGATCACAAACGACCAGCCCGTAGAATTTCCCTACACAATCGGGCAATTTCGTCGTGACCACCCTGAGACTAGCTTTCCTCGCATCATTCCTGACACGATGCTGAAGCGCCATCTGGTGCATCCAGTGATTGAACTGTCTAAGCCAGCCTATGAGCCGTTGGTACAAAATTTAGTAATGGGCGATATGCCTCACAAAGAGGTGATCCGTCTGAAGACAGAAAACGATGCCACAAACCATATCACAGGCGAGGTAGACCAGTCTCAGGTAGGTCAGCCTATTCACGGTAATCGCTGGTTCATTGGCTACACGGTCGTCAATAGGCCACAAGATCAAGCAGAGGCAGCAGTTCGCAACCATCGTGACCAACTCCTGCAAGCAACAGACTGGCAAGCCCTGAGCGACAACACCATGAGCGAGGCAGTGACAACCTACCGTCAAGCCCTGCGCGATGTGCCAGACCAAGGCGGGTTTCCGTTTAGTGTCGTCTGGCCCACCAACCCGTAGGAGTAACCCATGCTAGGTTTTAGCCCCCTCGCCTCTGCGCCTCTTGGCGATGCCGCCGCTGTAGCCCTGATCGACGCCACATCAACTCGCGCCATCGCCTTCGGACTGGATGCGCTGGCACAGGTTGCTTTGGTCGCCAGTTCTGCCGGTTCGGCATCCTATTCTCTGGCCACAACTGCGGCAGAACGGAGCTTCGGCGTAACGTGACGAAATTAGTAGTTTAGAAGCACGAGTATTTTTAAATTAGACTCAATTACAAACGAATAAAGTACAGCTGTTAAAAAAAAAAAAGAAATTAAACAAATAAAAGCCTAGTAACTATGAAAGGATACGATAATGGCAATTCAAGTAAGCGGCACTACTGTAGTTGGTAACAGTAGAAGCCTTGAAAACATTGCGTCAACAGACGCTACTACGACTAATACTATTAAAAATGCAATTGGACTTACATTCACCCCAGTACAGCAGGGCGGTGGTGCAGGTCAGTTGAGCAGTAATAAGGTCTATATCGGCTGGAGCGGTAGCGAACTGAAGGCGCAAGTTGATACCGTTGACCAAGGGGCGATAGCTTTTAAGTCTGACATTCCTAACGTGCTGAACGCTTCCGGCACAGCTCCGCTCTACGCCTGCCGCGCATGGGTGAATTTTGACGGCTCAAGTGCAATTCGGGCCAGCGGGAATGTGTCGAGCATCACGGACAATGGGACTGGTGATTATACGGTCAATTTTACGACAGCAATGCAAGATGCAAATTATTGCGCTGTAGTTACAACGGGCGGTGTTGGCACCTCAGCGTCCGGAAACGCAGCTGTTGGATGGGCAGCAGTTTATGCGTCTGGAAGCGTCCGCATCGGTGTCTCTGATAATAACACAGACGCACAGCGCGATACCCCACGTTGCAATGTCGCAATCTTCCGATGAAAGGAAACCAAATGGACCAACGCATCATATACCAAAACGACCAAGGCGGCGTGTCAATTATTATCCCGTGCGATTGCGGTTTAACAATTGAGGAAATCGCGGCCAAGGATGTGCCAACTGGCAAGCCCTACAAGATTGTGGACGTGGCCGACATTCCAACAGACCGCGAATGGCGCA
>Ga0222711_1000190_pt1 | contig 20457 bp, 14 predicted proteins | sample AntAcemetage1699_FD_179814 | JGI IMG/M metagenome (GOLD analysis project Ga0222711, IMG submission 179814) | Saline water microbial communities from Ace Lake, Antarctica - #1699 | ecosystem: Environmental > Aquatic > Non-marine Saline and Alkaline > Saline | place: Antarctica: Ace Lake...
CGATCGTCCCGAGGGTCATTTTTTGGGCGTTGACGTTCCCTTCGATACTCAATACATTGGAACTGTAGACGTTCACGAAAAGGTTCGAGCCTACCCCGAACTGGAACTCACCTGTAGGCGCTGTGTTTGAAATACTGATCCCAACATCTTTATGGGTCACGAGACCCGTATTAGATGTGACATCCGCCCCAGAAATGAGTTGGATTGTGTTTGAAACTGTGTTTCCTTGGTCAACGATTTTACCGAGTGTCGTGGCGATGTTCGAAAGAAGACCGCCATCACCTATAAAAAGATCAGAACCGATTGCACCCACGACCGTCAAAACATTCGCAGCGTGGATATTGACAAAAATATTAGAGCCTATCGAGAGTTGGAACTCGCCCGTAGGCGCTGTGTTTGAAATACTGATCCCAACGTTCCCATGGGTGACGATAGCCGTGTTCGAGGTTGCGTCTTGACCAGAAACGAACACGATCGTGTTTGAAACTGTATTCCCACCGGGATTCGATATAATATCATCGAGTGTCGTCGCGATATTGGATAAAAAACCACCGTCACCTACAAAAAATGTTGCGCCAACGTTACCCGTGATATCCAGAACGTTTGAGGCTGCGCCGTTTGCTGTTAAGTAATTACCCACGTGTAGATTACTTAAGATTTCGACTTCACCAGAGAATGTCTGGATATTAGTCTTCACCATTTATTAGTACCGGAGAAAATCTTATACACCCTTTTCGTTTACTCGTTTAATTTGATAGTTTAGTATCCAAAGGTAATCTGACTTGTTGAGTCCTTGTCGATTGTCGTGACTCCGCCGTCTGTGATTGGTGACGTGTACTCAATAAACACGTGGTACTCACCGCTGTTTACCAAAGTTCCGAGGGGTCGTAGAGCGACACGGTTCCCTGTGGTTAGCACATCCTCATCCCATGGGTTGGGATTATCCGGATCACCGAATATGTTCATCGTTCCCAAGGTGATGTTTTTCGTGGGGGTTGTCCCATTCTTAGAACCTCCAGAAACCTCGAGAATCATGGTACTCAATTCTTCGTTGTCATCCACCAATTGTGCGGAAATCTTAGAGTAAAAGATGTCGGACGTAAAATTCACATTGATAAACGGTTGGTCACTCGCTGTGATCGTTCCAGAGTACGCGTATGTCTTTTTCACCACCTGATCCCTATTTGTGACGAGACCACCAGCCACAGTCACGATATTACTCATATACACATTCCCGACGACGTGTAAATTGGCGTCTGGTGTGCGGGTAGAAACACCCACCTTTCCGTCTGTCACGAGACCTGTCGTCGCGTTTTCAAAAATAATCACGTTGGATATGGTGTTTCCATTATCAGCGACATCCTCGAGTGTCGTCACGAGACCTGTGAGCTTAGAACCGTCTCCATGGAACTGTGCGGCGTGGACATTCGCGACAACTCCGAGACCACCTGTGATTGTCACAGCACCGGTAACGGTCGAAAACGCCTCGGTCGTATCCACCACATGGACATTCCCCACGACATGTAGATTCGCATCTGGTGCGCGGGTAGAAACACCCACTTTTCCATCGGTCACGAGACCAGTCGTCGCATTTTCAAAAATAATCACATTGGATATCGTATTTCCGTTATCAGCGACATCTTCAAGAGTCGTCACCAGACCCGTGAGCTTAGAACCGTCACCGTGATACTGTGCGGCGTGGACATTACCCACGACACCAAGACCGCCCGTGATGGTCATGGCACCTGTGACGGTCGAAAACGCCTCGGTCGTATCCGCTACATGGACATTCCCTACGACATGTAGATTCGCGGCTGGTGCCCGAGTCGAAACACCCACCTTCCCGTCGGTCACGAGACCAGTCGTCGCATTTTCAAAAATAATCACGTTGGACATCGTGTTTCCGTTATTGGCAACATCCTCGAGAGTCGTGACCAGACCGGTCAGCTTTGACCCGTCACCATGGAACTGTGTGGCGTGGACGTTCGCGGTGACTCCGAGACCACCCGTGATGGTCATGGCACCTGTAACGGTCGAGAACGCCTCGGTCGTGTTTTGAACGTGAACGTTCCCAACGACATGCAGCGAAGCATCTGGTGCCAACACGTTGATACCCACCCTATCAGTCACCGAATCAACGCGAAGTGTGTTCGTATCCACTGTGAAATCATCTGTGATGACCACGTCACCCACGACATCGAGTGCGACCGTGGGGACAGCCTTATTGATGCCTACCAGGTGGGTCGTCGAGTTCACAATCAGCGTATCCGTATCCACTGTGAGATTTCCTGATAGGACGGTATTCGTCGCGTATACATCTCCACCGATACCGACACCACCCGCGACCACGAGGGCTCCAGAAGTTTTGGAGGTCGCATCCGTGACACTTTGTATATTGACGTCACCACCCACATCGAGAGACGCACCCGGGGTTGCCTCGTTAATACCCACCCTCGAGGTACTCACGTCCACGAAAAGATTGGAGACTGCACCCACAGTCAGATCATTTGCGAAGGTCGCAGCACCCGTGACATCGAGGGTTTCGTTCACCACTAAATTGTGTTGCACCTCCACATTTCCTATGAGGTCAATCAACATTCGATGATCCTCATCTTCGTAATGAAGAATGTGGTCATCCGTGAATGTATTTTGTGTGTATCCCACTGAAAATCTATGTTCATCTGCGTGGTATATGACAGCGACATTGGCGTACGTACCACCATCTTTGTGTTCGATCATGAACCCACTATCGAGACTTGTAGCTGAATTGTTCGCTGCGATACCAAAAATTCTATCTTCGATGGTCACAGAAGTTGATGAAATAATCGTATTATTACCACTGAGTGTGATATTCCCCAAGAACTCCGCCTCGGCTGCGGAAATGACATATTTTCCTGTATCTGTCAGGTACACTGGGGACTGTTTAAAAAAACCATCATGATCAACCATAGGGAGGTATTTCTTATTTGGATCTATGAGACCTGTCACAGAAATGTTCGAACCTACCTGAACGTTGGCGACGGTCACGAGACCTGTGGTCACGTTCTTGAATTCTATGACATTCGAAACCACATTCCCAGCTGCGGAAACTTGTTCGAACGTTTGAAGTTGGGTCAATAAATTAGAAGGTTCAATCTTTTGGAAATCATTATTCACATTACTCACATATACCCAATTGATAGCGGATTCATCTAGAACCACTTGAGCATTTGGGACATCGTTCGCGCGACCGATACCGGTGACGAAAACACCACCGTTACTCGCATGTATTTTCGTGACCACGCCGACGTTCTGGATGAGGTCGTTATTATATGGTTTGACATTAGACAAACCACCTGGGACAGTGTTACTCACATATACAGTTTCACCCGTTAAGAATGTATCTGTGACAACACTGAGAGCCTTACCGTACGCGACTGCAGTTCCTTGTTGACCAGGTGTGAGTTGTTGGTTGGAGACACCGATACAAGGCATCGTAGATGGATCATCCGATTTCGCGAGACCGACGTTCAGTATGTTTGAATTGTGGGTCCCTTTGACATAGACAGCATCACCCACCTCGATGTTTACCCCGTTGAGATCGTTTCGGATTTTGATATAGGTGTGTACGGGATACTCATTGACCCAATCCGTCCCATCGTATATGAGTATCTGATCAGAGGCGGGAGCTGAAATCTGAACACTATTGAGTTGGTCAAGTTTGACTTCAACATTGGAGGTGAGGTCGGTCGTCAAAGCGGTCGTAGGGTTTGTAAATTGAATTGTGTTGGATGTTGTGTTCCCATGGTCAGAAACGACTTGGAGAGTGACATTCGAAAGGAGACCACCGTCACCGAAATAGGTCAAAGCTTGGATATTCGATGAGACGTACGCGTTCCCTTCGACGTGGAGTTCTGTGGATGGGGTCAAAGTCTTGATACCGACCCTGTTTTCTGTAGAGTCGACATAGAGTGTGTTCGTATCCACCGTGAAATCATTCGCGACCGACCCCGAAACCGCCGTGAGTGCACCCACGTTGGATGTTCCGTGAACATCGAGGAGGTACGCGGGTGCTTTCGTCCCGAGACCCACGCGACTTGTCTCGGTATCCACGTGGAGTGTATCCGTATCAACCGTCAAATTGGAAGAGACATACACATTACCTACAACATGTAAATTAGCATCAGGGTTCTTGGTCTCAATACCAACTGAGTGTGTCAGTGCATCTACATGGAACGTATCATCATCAACAGTTAAATTTGAAGAGACATACACATTGCCAACCACATGGAGGTTCGCGTCAGGAGTCTTGGTCTCGACTCCGACACTATGTGTCGTCGCATCCACATGGAGTGTATTATCATCAACTGTCAAGTTTGAAGAAACATAGACATTACCTACAACATGTAAATTAGCATCTGGGCTCTTGGTCTCGACTCCGACACTATGTGTCGTCGCATCCACATGGAGTGTGTCATCATCAACGGTCAAGTTTGAAGAAACATAGACATTACCCACAACATGAAGATTTGCATCGGGGCTCTTGGTCTCAATACCAACGGAGTGTGTCGTCGCATCCACATGGAGTGTATTATCATCTACAGTTAGGTTTGAAGAAACATACACATTCCCAACCACATGGAGTTTAGCATCGGGTACTTTCGTCCCGAGACCCACGGATTGTGTACTCGCTTCGACGTGTAGCGCATCTGTAGCCACGGTAAGGTCGTCGGACATGTAGACATTACCGACTACATGAAGTTCGGCATCGGGGTTCTTTGTTTTGATCCCAACGCGTTCAGTTCCAGCTTCAACATGAAGGGTATTTGTCGCGACGGTTAAATCATCGGACACATACACATTACCAACAACGTGTAAATTAGCATCAGGGTTCACTGTTCCAAGTCCTATGGACTTGTACTCCGCATCAACATGAAGGGTATTTATCGCGACGGTCAAATCATCAGAAACATAGACATTACCAACAACATGTAAATTAGCATCGGGATCCTTGGTTTCAATTCCTACAGAGTGTGCAGTCGCATCCACATGTAGAGTATCTTCATCCACAGTTAAGTTTGAGCTCACATAGACATTACCCACAATATGAAGGTTCGCATCTGGGTCCTTGGTTTCAATCCCTACAGAGTGTGTCAATGCATCCACATGTAGAGTATCTTCATCAACGGTCAAATTACTGGAAACATAGACGTTACCAACAACATGTAAATTAGCATCGGGGTCCTTGGTCTCAATTCCTACAGAGTGTGTCAATGCATCCACATGGAACGTGTCATCATCAACGGTCAAATTCGAAGAAACATAGACATTACCAACAACATGTAAATTGGCATCCGGATCCTTAGTCTCAATTCCTACAGAGTGCGCAGTCGCATCCACATGTAGAGTATCTTCATCAACGGTCAAATTGCTGGAAACATAGACATTACCAACAACGTGTAAATTGGCATCGGGGTTCTTGGTCTCAATACCAACGGAGTGCGCAGTCGCATCCACGTGTAGAGTATCTTCATCAACGGTCAAATTCGAAGACACATACACATTCCCACCAACATGAAGTTCCGCATGGGGATCTATCACTTTGATACCGATTTTGTTCCCCACAGAAAGAATATCTGTCGTGTGTGTATTTCCAGTCACATACAGAATATTAGAACCAAATTCATCCACGAAAAGGTTTGACCCGACATCCAATGTGTGGGTCGGGGTCGCATTCAAAATACCTACATTGGATTCTGTGAGGACTCTGCCGTATACTCGAACATCGAGTGTTTCATTTGTGTTTGGAACAATCACCGAACCATATGAACTACTGTCCGTGTATGCGAGTACGAGTTCATCCGAGCCTTCCCGAAATCCCATGGCGACATTCGACAATGGGCGATACATGATGATACCGAGATCTGAGGAGACGTTATATTTTCCAAGTTCTATGATTGGATCTTTTACAACAGTGTTTACAGTATTCACTGTCGTGAGCGCTCCATTCACAGTCATGTTCCCATCCACCACTAAATTATCTTGTATGTATGTGTTTCCTAACACAGTGAGAAGGTTTGAACCTTCAATGTCTATATTAAATGTCGAACCTACATCGAGTGTGTGAATGGGGGACCCATTAGCTACACCAACATTGGAGAGAGTCGTGACAGAAGTAATCGCGTTATTGAACGAGACTGTATTTGCGGTAACATTACCGTTAATCACAGCAGCTTCGAGTGTAAAATTGAGAATATCTTCAGCAATAGCCCCCGAGTCCATCACTTCTTTCGTGATTTGATTATACGCCAATACCGTGATATTCCGGTCTGAGAGATCTGTACGTAGACGTAGGGGTGTCATATACACAGAATCCGAAAAGGGTATATCAATCTGTGTGTCACTCGCGTTGAACACGATCGTATTTTCCGCCTGGTCATCGGTACAGTTTTTACCGAACCTAATCTTGGTGGAACGTTCCACTGTCGGCAAGTTCTTGACCATTTAATATAGAATGTCATTTTAATTTGCGTACAAGAGACCAGCCATACCGTTCTCGATACGGAGGATGTTATAGTTGACCGCATAAATCGGATCGTTGATAGGTAAATCTTCGCTCATAATCTTCGCTGAAGAAAGACGGCTGAAATTAAGAGTCCCCGTGGGTTGAAGAGAGCTCGTAGAGAGACAAAACGGATACAAGAAAAAATCGGGAGAAGCTACAAAGTTTGTGTGATAATAGCTCATTACATCTATGAAATGTGGTTTTCCCCATCTATAATTACTCACATCAAGACCGTTGATATTCAATTTAATCTTATTCGTAGGGGATGTGAGGGCACCGTCCGTTGTCGTATCCGATGATGCGAGATACTTCACTGGATGGTTAAACGTGAGTTCTTGAACGATAGAGTTCGAGGGGATGTTTTTCTGTACTTGGGTAATTAAGAGATCGTGCTTACGAGAGGCGATGTTTCCACGTTCTTCGTTATCGAGGTAATAGTAATTGGCGAAACATTCAACGTTGTAATTGGATGCAGTCGTCGCCCAATAAATGCGGAGCTCTACATTATGATAGTTCAAGGCTACGAGTGGTAAAGCACATTGAGGCCCCTCACAAAAGAAGAAACGGAGAGGATAAAAATAAGATCTAGCGCTCACACCTGGGTGTGTACCTTGAGCACTCCTAGATACGTTTTGGGCGAACGTATCGATGGCAATCTTCTCTGTAAAGGTTGAATCTTGTGTGTCGACCACAGATCCCCCTATCAGAAGCTCCACTTTATCGATGATGGACCCCCAATTGGATGTATCAAGAGCCTGTGTGGTATCGTCGATGGTAAAATAGGCATAGCCTAGAAGGTCACCAGATCGTTCGAATTGAATACTGGACATAGAATTGTTTTTCACTGCTCCATGGATGGTTTGTTTTTCAATGGACTGTGAAAAATTAGCATGTCGCTTGAATGTTGAACTGAAGAAAGATATTTCAGGATTACCCGTGATGTACATATCCTGGGCACCTATAGCAATCAATTGAACAACACCTGCAGACATGGTATACTACTTTAACGGGAGAAAAATTACATATTACCTTTCATACACATAAATCGGAGGACTAAAATATTTTTATCTGTGGCGGTCGCACGGGTAATCGTATTACCATCTTGGTTACGGATAGTAACTGCGAAACGATCTAAACGACGAATTGGGTCTATATACTGGGTGAAAATTGGATATTCATCCTTAAATTTGATTACATCAGAGGCATCAGAGACGATACTCGCAAATGAACCTCTAAGAACGCTCATAGAAGCCTGACCGGTGAGTACATTAGAGGCGCGATCAGAAAAGATAGAATCGAGTTCGTCTATAGAGACGTAACAATGTTCCGTAGCGGAAGTTGTCCGGATACGAGCACACACTAACTTAGCCTGGACAACATTTTTCAGTGGCTGTTGAAGGAAACAAGTAAAAGTGTTCGCACTACTTTGACCAATCGAATCAATGGTAATAGTATGATATTCGTAGTTGAGATCTGGGGTCGCCATTTATAGTTAGCTTAGATTAAAGATCCACCAATTCCATCTTCGATGGCGTATCCAGCGTGTTCACTGACTAGCTGCTGGGCACCACAGATACCACCGGGGGTGAGACCAGTGGTGTAAGCACTACCCTTCTTACCTTGACCCGGGGCACATTCAATCCTGTTCTCAAGATTAAACATAGACTTTTCGTTCACAGTCTTGATAATAATAGGCATGGGCTGGTAGTTGCTGATATTCTTGTTGGCACTCAGGGCAAAAATGATCACCAACAAAATGGCGATGGACATGAGGGCGGTGCGGTTCTGCTGGTTAAGCTTAAACATTTATAATAGACCAATATATTTTTCTAAACTGCGTTAAAGGTATTTTTTTAGTTTCCATATAGAGAGTAGATGGACGAAGAAATTGTAATCGATCGGGGATCCACACATGTGATGAAATTAGATGCAGATGAACAGGCCCTGATGGATGAGATTGAAATATCTGCTCCCCGTCCTCAGCGTGTTCCACGACCCACGAACCATATGTCCAGACCCACACCCCAGATGCAACAAGAAGCTATGGATGCTTTCGCGAACCCCAATAAGCAGAATACTCCCGCCCCTCCGGGTGATGAGGAGGAGATTGATTATGGTGAGGATGAACCAACATTTTTCGATGATGACATGAACATGGGTTCTGGTCAGCAGGAGGAACAGCCTTCAAAGGGCTACGGTTCCATCGATGAAGAGAAGGCAGATTTGATTAATAAACTTGGGCGTTTAGAGAAGAAGGGGTTTGCCGTGAATAAACGCCTGAATGCCTATTCAAATGTTGATGAACTTCGTTCGGAAGTAAAGAGGATCACATACAGTATAGATGTTGAACAATCTGTACGCTTTTCTCGGAGGATGCTCGTCGCCTGTGTAACCGGTCTCGAGTTTTTGAACAAGAGGTACAACCCCTTCGAGGTCCAGTTGGAGGGGTGGTCTGAATCAGTGATGGAAAATGTGGATGACTATGATGGTGTGTTTGAGGAACTCTATGTGAAGTACCGATCCAAGGTGAACATCGCCCCAGAGGTCAAGCTGATTATGATGCTCGGTGGCTCTGCTATGATGTTCCATCTTACCAATAGTATGTTCAAATCGGTGATGCCCAATATGAACGATGTCATGAAGCAGAACCCCGATCTCATCAAGAGTATGATGAGTGCTGTTCAAAACACAACTCGCAATACGGGTGGTCCAGCGGTTGATGCACCTGTGGGTGGTTCGGGGCAATACGAGATGCAGGGTCCCGGACTCGACATTTCAAGTCTCATGGGTGGGATTTCTATGCCACCCCCACCCCCAATGAACACTAACTTGGGAACACAGGGTACCATCCGTGAGGAGGATGACGATGATGATGTTTCCGATATTATGTCCATTTCCGGTGATTCAACTGGGGGTGAGCTCAGACAAGTAAATGTTAACTCTTCTAAACCCAAAAGGACGAGACGAAAGAAGAAGACTGAAATTAATCTCTAAATATATATAAATGATAGCGTACTGTCCACTGGAGGAACTGAATCCTCCAGTCAAACAACAAAAGCCAATCGTGGAACTCGAAGTCGAGGAAGATAAACCAACGATTGGCCGTGAAGAAACTGAACTCAATTATGTCGTCATGGCTTTCATTGTCGGCGTGATTGCTCTAGCCGTCTCTGATTCCATCAGGGCATAATTACTTTTTTATCTACCGCAGGGTTTTCCCTTGTAGTAAATTTAATATGTGTACTCGAAACCTGAACCACCCAGATTCGTGTTACCACCACCTCCGTTATCTAAGGTCACACTAGTACTGTTACCTATGTTATGTGTAAAGTGTTTTACTCCACCACCAACCCCAGATACAACTTCCACGAAAATATCATATGTGTAGTTTCTACCAGTTTGACCGGTCGACACACCACTCGGATAAAATTTCCCGTCGGTGATGTATGGTGCGATCTGTACTGAGCGTGTCCCTGTCACCACAGTGGAACTCCATGGATACAAATTCAGACCACTGAACATATTTTTAGTACCAATAGCTATGTCAACATTCGGGGCTGTTCCGTCGTGTGTACCACCTTGTACTTCAAGTATCATGGTACTTACGTTGTCGACATCACTCGTCTCTCTCAATTGAGCGACAATCTTAGCGTAAAATGTTTGGGGTTGGAAGGTTATTTGTACATCTTGACCATTAGTCGTCACGATTGAAAAGGTTTTAGAATATCTCTTACATGCGACTTCATTCGAACCTGAGATAAAGCCACCACCGACATGAAGTGCTGTGTTCGCGGTTGCCTCACCGAGATCGACGGCGACTTGGTTACCCAGATCGATCTTACCATCGATCGAGAGATCACCCATGATTTCCAAGTTACTGTTTATGATCATCTCATTCGAATATGGGTCGATATACACGTTACCTGAAACGTCACCGTAAATACTGGAGACACCCCCAGTTGTTTTAAATTCTAAGATGGCATTACTCGTTGGATGTTCGATGCGAGTTGTACCACCGTATACTGTAAAGTGTTCACTCGGGTTTACAGTTCCGATACCCACATTACCAGAATCAATTATATGAATACCATCAACTTCAACGCTATTTTTGACCGCACCTAAGACTGTGCCATGTATTGAGTGCTGTGTGTTACTGAAACCCCTCACATACCCTCCATAGTTATCGTTTGTATTCAAACTGACACCTATTTTGTTATTGGTTCCCGGACTTTGTAATTTAAGAACATCTATGTCTGTTGTGACACCGGAGTAGATGTGCACATTTGTATCCGGGGCGTTGGTCCCTATCCCCACGAGTCCTGTATTCTTAATTCGTATAGCTTCAGTCGCGTTTAATTCAGACGTACCAACTGTAGCTTTATTTTGAAATCTCATATCAACAGTTCCAATGGTCTCAAAACGAGCACCATCACTTAAAGCGAAGATGTCTAGGTTACCGAAATTGACTTTTTGACCACCAGCGAATTCGATACCACCATTTACAAACAACTGTGTTGTCGCGGTTTGTTGGATTTTACTTTCGTCAGATGTTCCTATCAAAACCTTACCCTGCGCAGATAAGAACATAGTCGGCTTAAGTAAACTTGAAGTACCAGCTTCCATATCGACCTTAGCTGCTTCATTCAATTCAGGTTCACTATACGTCTGAAATACTTGTTGCGATCCAACAAATCGTAGTTGATCTGGGCCAGCAGCACCGGGACCTTCATTACCTTTAAAAATTAACAGTTCTGATATGTCTGTACTAACCAGTCGTTCTTTGATAAAAGTATTACTAAATCCATCAGAAACTAGCCCACCAAAATAGAGTTCGTTACCAATCACAACATTACCATTTACTTCCAATTTAGCCCTAGGTGCGTCTGTACCAATTCCCATATTACCAAAAGTACCATCAATAAAGATCCGACTTGTCGTTGAATCATTAATCACATCAGGATTTTTAGTAAGTCTGAAGTCGCCATCAGTTCCTGTTATACCCATAGAATAGCCGCGAAGATTACCATTGTCAGCTTGAATAAACGAAGCAAACGAGTTTGAACTTGTACTATCAGCCCTCATAGCTACGATGGCGTCATCTGCGATATCACCAATCTTTTCACTATGTACGAGAAGACCGTTAGTTACCGAATTTCCTATTCCAGTTGTGATGATTTCTAAATGTGACGCTGGTGTTGTTGTACCAATTCCCACGCGCTTATTACTTCGCCACGTCATCACATTATTCATGGTGTTATAATCATCTCCCGCCAGAGAGAGATTCAATTGAGAACGAGCTGTCCCTGAAACGGTTCCATGTTTCCCCATCTGGAAGAGACCTCGAACACCATGTTGGCCATCTATACCACCTTCACGCGTGAGTTGCATGACATTTTTGAAATCGGATGAACTCGTAATTGGTGAAGTGTTGGTAACTACCAGTGGAGTCCCGAGGTGACTCACTCCGTTTCGATTAACAACTTGATCATTAATAAAGGCTGTGCCACCAGATACATGAAAACGCCCTTGAGGTACCGAAGTACCCACACCAACATTACTCGTTTCTAAAACGGTCAGTGCTGGTGTACCCATGGAGGCGGTCGTACTCGCAAAAAAGTTGATACCTTTACCACTCCCAACGATATTTTCGATTCGAGTTTCTTTCGTCACCGGACTCGTGAATATCTTCATATTTGTCTCTGTATTACCAAATATGGCCGCGTTACTACCATTGATTTTGAGATTACCATCAATGGTTAAATGTTCACTGGGTTCTGTATTAGATATACCAACATATCCATTAGATGCTATGCGTATTCTCTCAGTATTTTTGGTAAAGAATCGGATATTTTGACCACTGGCTGAAGTTTTAGCGCCATATATCTCAATCGCACTTATGTTTGCCGTGAGTGGTCCAGATTTGAGCACTACAGCATTTGAAACGGAGTCACCATCATCTGTATCGGCGTGAACGAGCACGTTCGCGGTAGACGTAATTCCTGAATCACCTTCAACCTCGATGAAATCTTGTACACGAATAGATTGCGTGATGAGACGATTTGTCACTGTATTACCTAGAATTGTTAAGGTATTCGCCGCGTTGGGAGATGTGTTTATGAAAAATTCATCACCAACTGAGAATGTATCAGTTGGATTTGTGTTAGCTATACCCGTCGGTGTGTTACCAGTTGTTTGAATACTATGGGCTTGAATAGTGGATGTCACCACCATCGGTATCGCCGCATCTGCATCTAATGTGATGAGACTACCCACAGTGAGTCCGTCATCACCTATTCTCATACCCTTAAAATACCCATATCCATTGGCATGTAAAACATTCGCAGATGATGTTGCGGTATCATTTATGTATACATTCGAACCTACGGAAAGACTATAATCTGGTGACGTGTTGGCTATACCCACATTATTTTGTGTGTATAATTCTCCAAAAATATGAAGATTCGTTGTAGTCGCTGGATCGATCGTAAAGTTTTGGTCGAGAGGTCCACCGAATGTACGACCTAATTTCATAGTGTCGTCACTTTGCGTGTACCCGAAAAACACATTAGCGTCTCCAGCCTTTTGAACCATTAATGTAGCCATATCATACGTTCCGTCATTTCCGGAGAATGCACCAAGATTCGCGGGGTCGGTGGCCATTTGAATGACGGCATTTGATATGACAAGACTGTTCACTTGTAAATAATCTGGAATTTCTGTAATTGCGAGATTACCACTAATACTTACATTACCTGTAATGTGGAGTTCTCCATTTTCTATTACAACATTACCATTTTTGAATGTGGCGACATCAGAACCAGGATTAGATTCTGTACCCACTGTTAACGATGTTCCTACAGTCGCGTTTGTTGTAAAGGTATTACCGGTAACATGTAGAACATTTGAATCACTGTTATTTATCTTGATTTTATCTGCTAATTCAAGTTGATTTGTTAATATCAGATTATATGTGAGAACGTTACCGTTAACTGTGACGAGATCACGATTACCGACACCTATAAAAAATTCTTGGTTATCACCAACTTGAAAATCATGTAGGGGGGTAGTAGTTTTAACACCAATTTTATCACTTACATTCATACGCGCCGTCTTAATAGTTTTAGAGACGTCCAAAATGATTTCTTGACCACTTTGCATAAAGAGATCAGCACCGATAGAGAAACTTTTTGTTGGGGCTGTATTCGCAATACCTATACGATCGACCACAATCTCATCAGCTTCAATCTCACTTGTAATAATACTTCGAACTGTGGTGAGAATATCCTGCTCTGTGGGATCAGCGTCCATATTCGACACGAAAATATGATCGAAACGAACAGTTCTACCCATCTATACATTAACTACCGAATAAAATTCCTGCTAAACCATCCTTGATTCTCAACACGTTATAATTTACGGCGTATACAAATAGTCCCTGGTTATCTGGTCTATTTAAACCCTTCTCTGCGCCTCTGATGGTTAACTTGGCGTTATCGAGCCGACTGAAATTACAAGAACCAGATGGATTATAGTCTGATGCGTTCATACAGAAGTGATAGGCGAAAAATCGAGTATACATTAATACCTGACTTTCAGCGATAAAATCAGACGTTCCGAATGATGATTTATAATAGTTTTGAACGGTATGGAAGTACATAGGACTCATCTGTTCGAGTAGAGGTATCCCGTTTATTTGTAATTCAGCACTCTTAAATGTAAAACGATCATTTGCGAAATCGTCACTATTTGCACCAAATCCAAAGAATAATGATTTAACTGGGTGATTAAAAGCGGATATATCACAGACATTTTCATTACTAGCCAATGTGTTATCTATCGTAGTTGTGAGAGGGAATTCTATCTTTTGAACTTGAGTAATCACAAAATCCAGTGATCGACTAACAAGTGATTCTCTCTCATCTCGATCTAGATATATATAGTTTCCATACATTTTAGCAGTCTTATCGTCGGCTCCTATAGTAGCTAAGTTTGCTTCATCAAAATTAATTCGTATTTCAACTTCATGATTTTGAAGTGCCACGAGAGGTAAAAATGCTTTATGATCACAGAAAAAGAAATGAAGTGGAACAAATGTAAAGTTGGATGTTGAAGTTTTGTTATTAAGTTCTTGTGTTTTATTCCAAGTGTCAGCTAAATAATTTGGCCATATGTCACCAAAGTAATCATATGGCTGTGAATCTATTTTTTGACCGCCTATAAAGAGATCTATTGTGGAATTGTAAAACAAGTTTGATGCGATATTCGCGTTAGAGTTTAGAGAACTCGATTCAAACCATAACCCATTAATAATATCACCTAAAACGGGAATTTTAATAGACGTATCTTTGGCTGAAATATTTTTAATGTATTTGGGTGCTTGAGAAAAGTTTGTATGTCTCGTAAACTTCATCCGGAAAAATGAATGTCCATCGTCACTAGTCAAGTAGACATCTTGTATTCCCTTGGATACCAATTGTATTAATGCACCCGACATTTAATAGATGTTCAGATTATAAAAACAGACACTTTCCCTGAGGGAAGTCACTCTTGTTTTCTTCCACAACCTTTCCGCGGATATTGAAACCACCTTGTCTGTATACCTTCATTCGCTTGTAATACATTGCTGTGAAGATCGACCAAGGGTCGTGTACGTCGTATATATGAGGATCATTCTTCTTCCCTTTGGTTTCTCTCATAATACGCCCAATACTTTGAGTGATGTCAGACTTGGGACTGGCTAAGATAACTGTATCGAGTGTTGGGATATCTAGACCCTCATGGGCTTGGCTGAATGTTGCGAAGATGATCTTCTTCTTTGAAGATTCCTGGAGAGCGGCTTCTTTCATACCACCCATATAGAGTCCTGAAGTTTTAGGAAAACATTGATGAAGAAATTCACAATGAAGACGGCGATCACTGAGAACTAAAAGTTGTCGAGTACCCGCCGATGCCTTTTTTACCAATTCTACGAGCATCTTGTTTCTTTGACGATCTTCAACTAGATGTGTAATCATATTTGGCATTGAAATCTTTCCGTTCCTCATAGAGGGTGGAGGGTTTCTATAATTCGGTGAATCGAAAGTCACTGAAAAAACCTCAACTTGTCCCTGATTCTTTCTCTCAACTGCAAAGAATGTTGGACCCATAAACCAATGAAGCACTTTAGTGAGACCATCCTTTCTTTCGGGTGTCGCTGAAAGTCCAAAGATGTGCTTGGGGCACATTTTAAATAAACTCTGACTAAATACTTTTGCACAAATATGATGCGCCTCATCTACTATGAGGGTTCCTATACTCTCAAAATCTGAAAATGAATATTCTTTGAGTGAAAGTGATTGGAGCATCGCGATTACAAAGTCACACTCAACTTCTTTCTTATCTTGTTGTACCACACCAATCGTGGCACCTGGACAAAACTGTTGAATTCTTTCTCGCCACTGATCTGCTAAGAACTGTTTATGTACGACAATCATGGTCCTGTAACCCAACTTACACGCTATGGCCAAGGATACCGTCGTCTTGCCATACCCACATGGTAAAGAAAGGACGCCATGCCCTGCTTTAATTGCTGCTCGAAGTGCGTCGTTTTGGTGGGTGGAATCCCTAAGCTGTCCGACAAACTTGGTGTTGATACGAGTGGGCTCAGGTCTCTTATCCTCCTCAGGTTCCCCAAGTTTAGCAGTTCCGTAGAATCTTGGAACGCAGACTCCATTCTTAGCTGGTCTGAAAACCTTGAAAGGTGGTGGAGGGAATCCGTAATCCCCATTGACTACAGGTCTTACCGTAAGTTCTTTTTTAATTTCTTGGATTGGACCCGTGTCAATAATGTATCCGGTTCTTGTGAGAACCGTCATACTCTATTTATTTAAAGATGTGAAACTTTATATAGATATAAAAATGCCCACTTTAGACGTTGAAGAGAATATTAACAAGCTTCGTGTGAACATTGAACAGATGACTCAAGAAGTGTTCAGGCTTCAGGGTATGCTCCAGACTTTTGAAGGATTCAAGAAGGGTGGTCTCAAGACAATTGAACTCCCCCAAGATCCCAATCAAGCCCCGGTGGAAGAGGAAGAACTTGAGAGTATCCAAGAGAAGCCCGAATAATTACCAACATTCCATACACCCTTGAAGTCCACCACAACTTCAACTTCATCACCCTTTATTAGAGACTGAATGGGACGTCCTTTGACTTCACACATCACTCTCCTATAACGGAACGGCACTTTGACTGTGAGCACTTTACCATCGAGGGGGTTGTCGATGTTTTGATTCACAAGGAGATGTGATTTATTTGTATGCATTCGTTCTATAATTTCCGAGACATTTGCAGGAATTATATAACGGATATACTTTTTACTATTAAATTCAAGCATAGGTTCGTACACCTGTGCTATGAACTTCATCTACGATATACTAAGACTAAAACTATAAGTATAAGTAACAAAACTGTATACAATAAAAACCGGGAAAGAGGTAAAGGTTTCAGTGGTTTTCGACTGCCGAAAATTTCATGACTCAAAGACCGAGATACTTCTATAGCTGCCTCTATGCTCGAATATGGTGTGTTTCGTGGCGACATCATACCACACATCGCAACCGTGGGACATTTTCCAAAGAATGGGAGCTGACCATAGAGACTGAGAACCCCAGAGGATTGTGAAAAGTCCCAACTTTTACCATTCCATTCCGCACCCCAACCAATCCGTATATCAATGGGTTCAGGTAAACCAAGTTGTTTGAGAACCTCTTGTTTTATCATATCTGGGTTAGAACTTAATACATTCTCTGTAAGGTTACATATAACACAAGATATTGTGTTAGTACCAAATAATACCTTAGGTTGTAAGTCCCATTCTGTAGTACTCACTATTTCCAAATCTGTTTTCAATATTGGTTTCCTATCATAATCTATAAGAACATTTATAGCGCCATACGTACTTCCCCTAAGTTTTTTCTCTGCGTCGGGACCCCAGTTATCACCCAAGAGTTTTAGAGCTGGACTATTATCTACACATAAAAACAACATACCATCATTTATAATTTCTCCATTACTAAGTTTGGCAGAATAGCCATCGCTGCGATACTCAATAGAAGTCATTTCAGCTCCAAAAACAAAATTAATTCCATTATTTAATAAACAATTTTCCATAGCGTCACACATCACTTTACCTGAGACCTTTTGTGTGTGCATAGTAGAAAGTGATGTATGATCTATATTTTTTACAAATTCATACGCAGACATAACATCCCAAGTAACACCATCCATTATTAAGGGTAAGTGTTCAATGTAGTTCTGTCCATTTTCACTGAGAGTTCCGACTGCATCTCTGAGAGATATTCCCTTGTATTTATCTGGGTGTGCAAATACACGAGAAAAGAGTGAAATTAGGGTTGTATAATCTCTGACACTGATAGATTTAAAGGCGGTGTGTAGATACTCCTTCTTATCCACTGGTTGAAATATATCATTCCATTTGATGTTCATCTCTGAAAATAAAGATTGCGTATTGACAAACGCTTCATCGAATACAATTCTATGTGCGTGAAGGTCCCTACTTTCCACATCCGGTTCCCACCATGATCCACCGGCAGATATTTTTCTATCGTAAATTGTTATGTCATTATTTCCTGCTCTGAGAAATTCCCAAGCTAAAGACATACCACTTGGACCCGCACCAATAATATGAATCTTCATTCTACTTGTAGTATATAAATTAAATGAAACCAGAACTTTTACGCTCCTCGGGAGTTTTTAATGCATAAAGGAATGTCACGAAAATCGCAGTAGATAAAATTGCGTATTCAATATCCCTTGATGATGTTAAAGTAATTAGAAATAGTGAGAATAGACGAAAGAACTTATTACCGAATAGAACTTTTAACCGCTGTGGGATCGTGACAGCATTACCCGAGAATAAACCTTGGTAAAGTACGATGAGTGAAAAAAATAACGAGGGGGGTTGAAGGAATTTTTCAATTGGGTTGGTGACTGATCCAAGCACGTTAGAAATCTTCATTTATATATGTTCAGAAATAAAACCTGGACAGAAAGTAGAATGTTATGTGTTGCTCAACATGTACCAATCAAACTTCCTAGTAGAAAGTTGAAAACATGGAAATTCGCGGGTAAGTTTCTATGGAAGAATGCCACTGTACAAAATAAAAAAGAACTTGGTCAATGGACAAAAGGTGAACTCCTCGATCTCGGACCAACATTTGTAAAATTGGGTCAAATCGCTTCGACGAGGGGGGACCTTTACCCTCCTGAATTTACAAAGGAACTGGAATCACTTCAAGATGACGTCCCTCCCGTGGAATTCGAGACCATTGTAGATTATACTATTTTTAAAGAATTTGACCCTGTACCATTTAAATCCGCGAGTATCGGTCAAGTCCACATGGCTGTACTCCATAACGGTCAAAAAGTTGTTGTAAAATTAAAACGCCCAGGAATTCTGGATATCATGAAGGAGGATACCGATAACATACGCGATATTGTACATTTTTTAGAGCGTATAGGTATTGACACGGGAAATAGTTCAGGGACGGTTCTCGATGAATCTATAGAGTACTTGTTAGGTGAGGCAGACTATACACAAGAAGTTGATAATGCCATCAAGTTTAGGAAAAGTATGAAAGATGTTGATTGGGTAAAGGTTCCGAAAGTGTATAAAAAGTATTCAAACGATGAAATGATCGTAATGGAATACGTCGCGTCAACGAAACTGACTGAGATTACAGATAAGAAGGTGAACAAGAAGAAGATATGTGAAGCCCTTATAAACGCGTATGTGATTCAAACTATGGATAATGGTCTCTTCCACGCTGACCCACACCCAGGTAACTTGGGATTTTCATCTAAAGGTAAACTTGTATTTTACGATTTCGGATTACTCGTACCCTTATCAGATGAACTACGAGATGGATTCACGAAACTTTTTGGTTTCATAATCGTGAGGGACACTGCGGGTATCGTAGATACACTGGTCAAATTGGGTGTGATTGTTCCAACATCTTCAGATGTTTCTGATATTGAACTCTTCTTTGAAACTATCTTGGGGTACTTGGAGACCCTCGATGGTTCTGGAATTGTGAATGATGATCTCGCCACACAACTCGCAGTGGAAAAGCCATTCGTCGTTCCCAGTAGCTTCGTGTACCTCGCCAAAGCCTTCTCCACGATTGAAGGTATTTGTCTCAAACTGGATCCAGATTTCAACTACTTCACCTATCTGGAACCTCTCATCCAACAACAAATCATAGAGTCTGTAGACATTGGGGATATATTCATGAAGACCGCAGAGATCCCTGGGACGATAGGTAAAATAAGTACAGCTGTGTCAGGTCTTCAAAAGTCTAGGGGGTCCATGAAAAGGTCGATGATCAAAACACAACAGGAAGTCAGGCTCGTCCAGTACAGCGTGGTGTGCGCTCTACTGGCTGAGAAGTTTGGGGATAATCCACCTTTGGCGATGTTTTTTGTTTTCTGTACGTTGTGGTTTACTTTTCGTAAAAGTCGATAGACTTCTTACCATTTTTCTTGGGTTTGTCGTCCTTCTTGATCAGTTTATTGTGCTCATCGAAGTATCCCTTCAAACGACGCTGTTCATCACGGAAAATATCAGTGACCTTCTCTTTGATCTTGTCCACGTCAGTGTCACGTTCCTTTTGGATCTTCTTACTTAACTTCTTGAACCCCTTGTTCTTCTTATCGGCAGCGAATACAGTGAGAGTGTTTGTAATGGCGAGCATTTATTATTAAGGAATATTTATTTTTTATACATTTTCATTCTGAATGCTGCGCGGGGTCGGCGCGACATTTCGCATTCAATGTAGCTGAGTCGTTTTTCATCATTATGTATGGTAGTTTTAGGTTCAATCACCTTAAAATACCCATATTTACGGGCTAA
>Ga0222711_1000191_pt1 | contig 20420 bp, 35 predicted proteins | sample AntAcemetage1699_FD_179814 | JGI IMG/M metagenome (GOLD analysis project Ga0222711, IMG submission 179814) | Saline water microbial communities from Ace Lake, Antarctica - #1699 | ecosystem: Environmental > Aquatic > Non-marine Saline and Alkaline > Saline | place: Antarctica: Ace Lake...
ATGCGAGGATATTTTAATGGGTCAAGTAGCAGCAGCCACAGCATTTACAGCAGTAATGGGAGCAGCTCAATACAAAGCTCAAGGTAAAATTGGTAAATTTAATCAATCAGTTGCAAATAGAAATGCTGCAGTTCTTGAAGGTCAAGCTGCACAACTAGAATCTAAAAAAGAATTTGACATAGCTCAATTTCAAAAAAATTTTAGACAGATAGAAGGTGAGACTAGAGTTGCACTTGCAATGTCTGGAGTAGAACTTGGAAGTGGTAGTGCTTATAATATAGAGTTATCAAATGCTTATGAAGCTAAATTACAAGAAAATTTAATTGAATATAATTCTAAAGTTGCTCAAAGTAACAAAATGGAAGAAGCTAACTTTGCAAGAATTAGAGGTACAATGGCAAGAAATAATGCTAAAATGGCTCAAATAGGAACAGTAGCACAAACTGGAACAAGTTTATTTTCAATGATGAATAAAGGAAAAACAACATAATGCCAAAGATACCTACATTTCAAGCACAAGGATCAATAGAACAATTACAGGGTACTACAACTAACATTCAAATGGGTTTAAATAATACTCTTGCAAGTGCTTTAGCACCTGTAACCCAAGCAGTTGTTAATCATGCAGTAAAAGAAAACGCTTTACAAAATCAAGCAGAAGCATTGAGATTAGAAAATAAATTTATAGTTGAAATGAATGAAGTTCAAAAAACCATTAATACTGATGAAAGATTTTCAGTAAACAAAGAAGCAGCAAATATATATTTAAGTGAAAAATCAGATACTTTAATTAAAAAATATCGTGCATTAGCAACTAATGGAAATGTTCAAGATAAATTTAGCACTTATGGTTTAGCTGAAACACAAAAAGCAATTTTTAGAACTGACAATCAAATATCAAAAAATATTTTACTTGATTTAAATAATGGTTATTTAGAAGCAAAACAAAATTATCTTAATACTGCTTTAACAAATAAAGATTTAGATGCTGCAACATTAACAACTGATTTAATAAATTTAACAAATAACACTTGGAAAGATCAAATTTCTCCACCACTTTTACAAAAAATGTTAAATAGTATTCCAAATGAAATTGATATGTATGGTGCTGTTAAATTAATTCAAGATGATCCAAAAACTGCATTAATGCAATTAAAAGATGATAACTTTTTTACAAATTTAGATGTTGATGAAAGATTAACATTACAAGGAGAAGCAAAAAAATTATTAGCTCCTAGAATAGATGCTGATTGGAAAGATGTTTTGGCTGGTGCTACTAAAGGTAAAAAAATAGAATTTGATATGGAGTTTGCTAAAGAAGTTTTACCACCAGATGTTATTGATGGAATGGTTAAAGAAAAAAAAATTATAGATGTTACTGTGGATAATATAGCTTTAATTAATTCAATGCCTACTTCAGAATTAGAATCATCTTTAGAAATTTTTACAGCAGAAGGAATAGCATTAGCTGGAGAATTTGAAGGACAAAAAATAGAAACAAAATATAAAAATGCTATAGTTGCTAGAACTGCAGCTTTAAATAAAGACCCTGTAAATTTTTTAATTGAAAATAATGATGAAATAAAAAAAGGTTATGAAGATGTAGCAAACATAACTGATGTATTAGCTCAATCACAAGCTAAAAATGATTTAGTAAATTTAATTGTTCAAACTCAAAAAAATATGGGAGTTTCAGAAAATAAAATAAAAGTAATGTCTAGTTCTGAAGCATCAAATTTTGTTGCTAATTATATGAAAAACGCAACTGGTAATCCTGCAAATGCGTCATCTTTATTAAATTCAGTAATTACAAATTTTGGAGAAAATGATGGTCAAGCTCTTTTAGAATTACAAGCAGCTGGTTTGCCTTTTAATGCTGTATTAGCTCAACAAGGATTCTTAACTGAAACTGAAAAACAAAAAGCATTTAGTTTTGATACTGTAGAAGAAAAAAAAGAATTATTAAATTTTGCTAAAGATAAAAATAAAGATTTTACATTAAAAGATTTAAAAATTGAAATTAGAAATATGGAAGGTTTTGAAGAACTTGAAAATATTGTGCGTTTAAACAATCAATTTGAAAGTACAGATGGTGTAGGACAAATGAATAATGTTGTAGAATTTTTATCCTACTATGCTTTAAACGAAATGTACACAAACAGTAAGTACGATCAAGATGATGCTGCAGAATCAGCTGTTAATATGTTTATAAAAAATTTTGATACAACTCAAGATACATTTTATGTTCCAAATAAATATGAAGGTAAAGATTTAACAGAATTTGGTCAAACTACTGATGGAGTTATTAATAAAACAAAATTAATTCAAGAACATTATTTATCAGATTTTAATGCTGTATCTTATAAATCTGCAACAGGTGATGTTGATGAAAAAGAATTAACAGATAAAATGATTTTAAATATGAAAGTTAATGGTGAATGGAGAAACACAGCAAATGGTGATAGTTTAATTTATGGAATTGTTTTAGCTGATACTTCTTTTGCTCCAGTATTAAATGCTGATGGTAATGAACTATCATTTAAAATTAATGACACATCAGATATTTTACCCGGTGGTTCTAATATTGCTTTAGACCCAAGTAAATTAAGAATTGCAAATGAAGGTAATGTATATGCTATGAATAAAATGATTGAAGTTCCAAGTGAAGATTTATTTACATCAATTCCAGATAAAAAAACAAATAATATTATGACAAATGAAAAAATAGCAAATGATTGGACTACACTTTATCAAACAAGTAATGATCCTAAAAAAACTGAAAGAGCTTTAAAAGAAATAAATAAAAATTACACAGTTCCTAATGAAGCAAAAAATTCTATAGATAAAATAGTACCAATATTTGAGGGAGATAAAAATTTAAGTAAACAAGAATTAATAGAATATGCTAATGCTATTGGTCAAATAGAATCTGGATATAAAACTAAAATTCAAATAGGTGGTGGTCCAGCAAGATCATATTGGCAAGTAGAACCTACAACAGCTTTAGATTTATTAAATAATTCTTCTGCAATATTTGGACCAAAATTTGAATCAGTTTTTTCAATTAAATATGGAAAAAATTCAGTTAAATATTTATCTAAATTAAGTGAAAAAGAAATGTCTACACTATTAGAAACAGATAGTGATTTAGCAGTAGCTATGGCTTTGGGTGTAATTGTAAACAGAACAAAATAATATGAATCTAGGTTTTGGATTAAACATAAATGATACAGCACAAGAAAGTGGTTATGACCAATATAAATCAAGTTTATTTGAATCGTTAGGAGCAGTAGCTGCTGACAACTGGAATTTTAATCCCGGCTCATCTTTAGTTTTATGGTCTCAAAAAATTGATGCACAAATACAATCAACCAAACAAAATTTAGAAAAAGTTAATAGACAAAACTTAAATAAAGAATATGCAAAAATAGGTTTATTTTTTGAAGAAGATGAATATCAATCAGTTGTTGATATTATGGTTAAAGAAAAAAAAGAAGAAAGAGCAAGACAATCTATAATAGAGAGAGGTCCAGAAGGTTCTTGGAATCCTCTTAATAAAGGTTTTTATGTTGGTGCTGCAAAATTAACAACTGGATTAGCAGTAAGTATGGTAGACCCAATTAATATAGCAGCATCTTTTATTCCTGTATTTGGACAGGCTAGATTTGCTAGACTTGTTGCTAAACAAGGCTTTACAAAAGCAAGAGCAGTTAGAGGTGCAGTAGAAGGTATAGCTGGTGCTGCAATAGTTGAGCCTTTAGTATATGGGGTGGCTCAATCTGTACAAGCTGATTATGATTTATATGATAGTTTTTTAAACATTGGTTTTGGTGCAGTAATGGGTAGTGGACTTCATGTAGGTGCTGGTAAATTAAAAGATGCAAATACTCGTAGAAAATGGAACAACAGAATTACTGAAGGTAAAAAAATATTAGGTGATAATTCAGAAACAAAAGTAGATATAAATTTTTATAGAGAATACTATCCAGAAACTTCTGAAATTATGAGAGATTTAGAAGCAAGTGATCCTAGAACTAGATTGGCATTATTACAAAAAGCTATGGGAGATCAAATTTTAGATAATCCTACAGATGTAACTCATGTTGCTAATGGTGATCCTGTTCTTAGAGATTCACCAGATGCTAAACCAAATCCAGATGTTAATGCTAGACCAAAAACTTCATTAGATGAAATGGAATTAAATAATTTAGAACAAACTGTTATAGATAAAAATACAACAGAACAAATAGCTGATAATAATATATTAGAAAGTCAATTAGATGATCTTAAAAATAAACAAAAAGATTTAGATTTATCTTTTAGTAATGATGATGCAGCAGTAAAAGTTGCTTCAGATGAATTTAATGAAGTTAATACAAGATCAAAAGATTTAGATGCAATAATTAAAGACGCAATTAATTGCGTAAATGGAAGGTAATAATGTCTGACAAATGTTTATTAAGAGTAGAAAAATTATTAAAAGAATCTTCTATTAAATCTGCTAAAAAAGATGACATAATTAATTCAATTAAACTTGCTCAAGCACAAAAAAAATTAACCAGAATAGATGAAGTAAATATAGATTCTATAGCTAAAGATGTTGCTGAAGAAATTAAAATACAAAAAATAAAAAATAAAAAAAATGCTATTAATGATGAAATAAAAAACAGACAATTAACAGAGTTTGTTTTAAAAGAATTTCCAGATAATCCAGCGGAAGGATTAATTGCAATAATGGTTGGTTCAAACAGAAGAGTTACTGGAGCAAGGTCATCTGTTGCTGTATTGCAAAATGCTAGTGTCAATCAATTAATTGCAGGGTTTAATGCAAAATTAAGAAAAAATAATTTAGAACTTTTATTTAGAGATGGCTTACAAGGCATAACAGAAGCCGAAACTCAAAGAAGAGTAACAAGAACTATGGCTGAATTAAATCAACAACAAACTGTAACAGAACAAAGGCTTGGACAAAAACCTAGAGTAACAGAAAAAAATAAAGACATAATAAAATTAGCAGAAATTATGGAAGAATATTCTGAAATGATTAGACAAAAATTAAATGACAGAGGAGCAAACATTGCAAAAATTTGGGGTTACATTGTTAAACAATCACATGATCCTTATAGTGTTAGAAATGCAGCTAATGTATTAGGTAAAAATTTAGATGATGTAGAAGGTAGTTCTAATTATAATAAAAATTTTAAAGTATGGAAAGATTTTGTTATGCAAAAATTAGATGCAGATAGAACTTTTGCAAATACAAATAATGTTGATGAATTTATGATAGAAGCATTTAATTCGTTAATTGGTAATAAATATTTAATAGCTGATGGAGCTAACAATTCTTATGGTGGTAAAACATCCAAAGATATAGCAAAAGGCTCTAATGTTAAAAGAGTATTACATTTTAAAACTCCGGATGATTGGTTTGATTATAATGATAAATTTGGAGTAGGTAATTTAAAAGAATCATTTTTTTCTGGAATACAAACTGCAGGAAGAAACATTGGTATGATGGATGGTTTAGGAACAAAACCATTAGACAATTTTGAAAAAATTAGATTTGCAGTTAGAAAAAGTTTAGCAAAACAAGAAAAAGATATTTCTAATATAGCAAGTTATACTCAGTTTGATAAATTTATGAAAGTTATAGATGGCTCTATATATACTGTTGAAGGATTTGGTTTGGCAAGATATTCAGCTATTGCAAGAGCTATTGCATCTATGGCAAAACTAGGTGGAGCAACAATTTCAGCAGCAGCAGATGTTGGTATTTATGGATCAGAAATGAGGTTTCAAGGTAGATCATTTTTAGGTGGTATGGCTGAAGCTATGGGAAGTTTATTAAAAATAAAAAATACAAAACAAAAAAAAGATATAGCACAAATGTTAGGCTTTATTGTTGATAATACTATTTATGATATGTCTGCTAGACACCAAGTAGGAGATAATTTAAGTAAAGGTTGGTCAAGTACACAAAGAACTTTTTTTAAATATAATGCGTTAGCTTGGTGGACTAATACTTTAAAAGAAGGTTCTATGTTGGGAATGGCTAATTACTTTGCCAGACAAAAAAATTTAGAATTTGGAAAATTAAATAAACAGTTACAAGAATTATTTAGTATGTATGATATTGATGCAACTAAATGGGATGTAATTAGAAAAACAGCAATGGAAAAAGCTGATGATGGAATGGAATTTATTAACATTGGTATGTTGGATCAAATAACAAATGCTGATATGAAAAAAATATTAAATTTAGATAAAGTAACAGAGTCACAATTAAGAATAGAAAAAGATAAATTTAAAGCATCTGTATCTGGAATGTTATTAGATAGATCAATTTATGCAGTAATTGAACCAGATGCTAGATTAAAAGGAAACATGACAAGAGGAATGTTGGCTGGTACTCCAGAAGGTGAAGCCATAAGATTTATGGGTCAATTTAAAGCATTTCCATTTGCAATTATGACAAAAGTTTTAGGTAGAGAACTTTCTTATTTTAAAGGACCAAATGTTACTAAAACAGATATGGGTAGAGGATTTGTTGGAATAGTTGCTTTAATGGTAACTCAAGGATTTTTAGGATATGTATCAATGACATTAAAAGATTTATTAAAAGGTAGAGGACCAAGAGACCCTAATAATTTTAAAACTATAATGGCTTCATTTTTACAGGGTGGTGGATTAGGTATTTATGGTGATGTTTTATTTAAAGAAGTTAGAGGTTCGGCAGATATTGCATCAGCACTAGCAGGACCAGTTCCTTTAACTGCGTTTGATATTATGGCTGCTATTAACTATGGTATTCGTGGAGAAGGTGGTAAAGCAGGAAAAGCTGCTTATAGAACTGTAAGTGCAAACATACCTTTTTTAAATTTATTTTATATTAAGGCAGCATTTGATTATATGATAGGGTTTCAAATTATGGAAACTATGAATCCGGGTGTCTTAAAAAGAGTAGAAAAAAGAATGAAAAAAGACTATAACCAAGAATATTTATTTACAAAACCATCTAAAAAGAATAAAGGTTTTTAAGTTATGACAGTTTCAACAACAATTATTAAGAGTTTTGGCACAGGGGATGGTAGTACATCTGTATTTGCTTATCAATTTAAAATCATTGAAAATTCTGATCTTCAAGTATTTATTAGAACAAACTCTACAGGTGCTGAATCAGCGGCAAAACAATTAGGAACAGACTATTCAATGACAGGAGCAGGTGTTGCAACAGGTGGAAGTGTTACTTTCTTATCTGGTAAAATACCAATTTCAGGACAAACTGTTGTATTGAGACGGAATGTTCCCAAAACACAAGCGATTGATTATATTGCGAATGATCCATTTCCTGCGGAAACACATGAAGAGGGTTTGGATCGTGGAATCATGGTTGCTCAACAAAATTTTGAAGAAGTAGAAAGATCAATAAAATTATCTAAAACAAATACTATGACATCTACAGAGTTTACTGTAGGTGCAACTGAAAGAGCTAATAAAGTTTTATCTTTTGATTCAACAGGTGAACTTGCTGTTGCTCAAGAACTAGGAACTTTTAAAGGTAATAGTGCTACAACAACTACAGCAGCTTATGCTGTTAGAGACATTGTTAAAGCAACAACAACTGCTCAACTAAATAATATTTATATTTGTATTAAAACATCACCAGTTGGTACGGCTTTAACCAATACAACTTTTTGGGTTTTACTTGTAGACGCTGTAAGTGCTGCAACAAGTGCTGCCGCCGCTGCAGCTTCAGCAACTACTTCTGGAAATAGTGCTACCGCTTCTGCTAACTCAGCTACAACAAGTGCTAATTCTGCAACAACTTCTGGAAATTCTGCAACCGCTTCTGGTAATTCTGCTACTGCTTCTGCAAACTCTGCTGCCGCTGCCGCTGCCTCTGCTGATGCTTTTGATGATGTTTATCTTGGAACTAAATCATCTGATCCAAGTACAGATAATGATGGTAATGCTTTAGCTGCTGGTATGCTTTATTTTAATTCTACAACTGATCTTCTGCGTGTTTATACTGGTTCTGCTTGGCAAAATGCTGCTGTAGATACTACTGGTTTTATCACAGTTTCTGGTACACAAACTTTAACAAACAAAACTTTAACTACTCCTAAAATTGGTACTTCTATTTTAGATACTGGTGGAAATGAATTAGCTAAATTAACAGCTACTAGTTCAGCAGTAAACGAATTTACAGTAGCCAATGCTGCATCTGGCAATGCTCCAAGATTATCATCAACTGGAGAAAATAATGTTGATTTAGATTTATTAGCTAAAGGTACTGGTCATGTAACAGTTAGGGGTAATAGTAACTCTGGTGCAATACAATTTAACTGTGAAAGTAATACACATGGTCAAACTGTTAAATCACAACCTCACTCTGCAAGTATAACTAACACTATGTTATTACCTGCTGGTGCTGATTCAACTTTAGTATCTTTAGTTTCAGCAGATACACTTACAAACAAAACTTTAACTTCACCAAAAATAAATGAAAATGTAGCAGTAACTTCTACTGCAACAGAATTAAATAAATTAGATGGTGCAACAGTAACAACTGCTGAAATAAATCTTTCTGATCTTGCAACACTTGGTACTACTGCTGCATCAAAAGTATTTACAGCAGATGCTAACAATTTAACAAAAGTATCTGGTGCTGTATTAAATATAGAAGATACTTTAACTGATGGTTCAACTATTGCATGGAATGTAATTAATTCTCCAGTTGCAAAAGTTGTTTTAGGTGGAAATAGAACTTTTGCTGCACCCTCTGGAACAACACCTGCGTCTGGACAATTTGTATCTCTACTTCTTATTCAAGATGGAACAGGTGGCAGAACTATAACATGGAACGCAGTTTATGAATTTGCAGCAGATACTGCACCCACATTAACAGCAACAGCTAATCTTGGAGATATATTTACCTTTAGATATAATGGAGCAAAGTGGTTAGAGGTTGGAAGAAATTTAGCATTAACATTATCATAGGAATATTATGTACGCATTAGTAACAGACGGAACAATCACAAAATACTTTAACCATCCTAAAGGATTTACTCTAGGAGATTTACAATATCCTAAAGACATATTTATTAAATGGTCTGTTGAAGAAAAAGAAGCTATTGGAATTTATGAAATAGTCTTTGATGACAGTAATAAAAAAGATGAACAATGGTATATTAATACTAATCAATCTTTTGCTTTTGCTAATGATACTGTAACAGCTTCTTATGGAACTGCTTTTGCTAAAGCTCATGCAGACACTACATGGTCACAAGATGATGAAGATGATGGAGATTTACCATCTGACAAATCGATTGGAGATATTAAAACTAGAGGATTAAAATATAATTTAATTCAAACTGTTAAACAACAAGCTGCTGGAATACTTGCTAACACCGATTGGTACATTACAAGAAACGCAGAAAAATCTACTGCTATTCCAAGTGCTATTACAACTCATAGAGATTTAGTTAGATCAAGACAAGCTACTATGGAAACTCAAATTACAAATGCTTCAAACACTCCAGCATTAGAAACTTTATACACTTACACTACTGATAGTGATGGTGTTCAATCAAGACCATTAACTGAACTTCCAACATTGGAAATTTAATGTTAATTATTCCAGCAAACTCAGCTTCAGCAGCAGGTGGATTTGAAGTAAGTAACTCATGTAGGTTTAATGGAACAAGTTCAGATTATTTATCAAAAACACCATCAAGTTCTGGTAACAGAAAAACTTGGACAGCATCAGTTTGGTTAAAAGGTCAACCATCAACAACAGTAAATAATATAGCTGGTCAAGCTGTATATTCTGCTGGTAACGCAGCAACAGATAGAACTCATTTTTATTTTACAAATGGTATTTTTGAATTTCGAACTGAAATAAGTAATACTCAACAAATTATAACAACTAATCAAACTTTTAGCGATCCAGCGGCTTTTTATCATTTTGTAGTAGCAGTAGATAGCACCCAATCAACAGCTGCTAATAGAGTTAAAATTTATGTTAATGGAGTTCAAATCACTTCATTTGCAGCAGCAGCTTATCTAGCACAAAATGCTGATACTTATGTTAATCATACTGTACTTCAAACTGTTGGTAGAGCATCTTATATAGCAAATCAAGCATCTGGCAGTTATTGGAATGGCTATATGGCAGAATTTGTATTGCTAGATGGTACAGCTGCTACACCAACTTCTTTTGGAGAATTTGATGAGGACTCGAATATATGGAAGCCAATAGATGTATCTGGTTTAACAGCTGGTACAAATGGTTTTTATTTAGATTTTAAAGCTAGTGCTAATTTAGGTAATGATGCTTTTGGTGGAACTGATTTAGATGAATATAACCTTACAGCAATAGATCAATCTACTGATACTTGCACAAATAATTTTGCAACATTAAATCCACTTGCACCAATGGACACAGGTTCTTTAGTACAAGCATTATCAGAAGGAAATTTAAAAGCAAATGGTCCAGCAGAAGGTGTAGGTTGGCAAACTGCATATGCAACTATACCATTGTCATCAGGAAAATGGTACATAGAAGTTCTTGTTACTCAAGTTGCTGGTAATGAAGTAGTTATTGGATTAAATCCTGATAATTTTTCAAATACTTCAGATACTGCACATAGTAATTCAACTGCTGGAGTTTGGTATCAATCTAATGGTAATAAATGGGTTAGTGGTTCAAGTTCTAGTTATGGTGCAACTTATGATGATGGAGATATTATTAGTGTTTTAATAAATATGGATGATAGTGAAGTAACTTTTTATAAAAATGATGCGTCACAAGGTACAATAAGTTTTAATACAAATTTAACAGGAGCATCATCAATAATATTTGGAACAAATGGTATTGAAGTAACTTCAATAACACAATTTAACTTTGGCTCTCCACCTTACGCAGTTTCATCATCAAACACAGATGGTAATGGTTATGGAAATTTTGAATTTGCAACAAAAGGTGGATATGCACTCAACACAAAAAACCTAGCGGAGTATGGATAGTGGCTTATACAGATATAGACAAACCATCAGATTATTTTAATACAGTTCTTTATACTGGTACTGGAAGTTCTCATGCAATTACTGGTGTTAGCTTTGCTCCAAACTGGGTCTGGCTTAAATCAAGATCAACTGTTCAAAATCATTTACTATTTGATACTGTAAGAGGTGCAACTAAAAAAATTATGAGTAATACTAATGATCCAGAACAAACTGAAGCAGAATACTTAAAGTCTTTTGGCTCTGATGGTTTTACTCTTGGAACTAGAAGTGAACCAAATCAAGATGGTGCAACTTTTGCATCTTGGAACTGGAAAGCTGGAACAGCTTTAAATAATAGTGCTGGTTCAAATAATGGTAGTATAGCTTCAACTGGAAGTTTCTCAACTGCTGCTGGATTTAGTATTGTTAAATGGAGTGGTTCAAATTCTGCTGGAACAATATATACTGGATTGTCTGGTAAAATAGATTTTGTAATACTTAAAAATTTATCAACTACTAGAAATTGGATAGTTAAACCAAAATCATTTGCCGCTAATGATGTTCTTTATTTACAAACAACTGGTGCTACAGTAAATGCTCCTGGTGATGGTTGGATTAATGCACTAACAGCCACTAATGGTACAATTGGTTTAGTTGCTGGTGGAAGTAATACCAATCCACTTAAAAATGTTAATGAAAATAATGCTAATTATATTGCTTATTGTTTTCAAGAAAAAAAAGGTTACAGCAAATTTTCATCCTACAAAGGCAATGGAAATGCTGATGGAACATTTATTTATACAGGATTTAAACCAGCTTTTGTACTTTGCAAAAATACAGGAAATAGTGGTGCACAATGGTTACTGGTAGATAATAAAAGAGTTGGTATAAACCCAATAGAACATTATTTACAATCAAATAGTAGTTCAGCTGAAGGAACAGGTACAGATAATTTTGATTTTTTATCAAATGGTTTTAAATGTAGGTCAACTAACTCTTGGAGTAATCAAAGTGGATATAATATAATTTACATGGCTTTCGCTGAAAATCCGTTTGTTTCCAGTACAGGTATCCCGGCAACTGCAAAATAATTATGGCTAGAAAATTTAACTCCAACTTGGAAGATCATAATGGAATTAGATTAACATCACATGAAAAGATTTGTGCTGAAAGAATGGCACAATTAGTTAAATCAATAGATGAAATGAAGAAAGAAATTAAAGAATTAAGAAGCGATATGTCAAAAGGCAAAGGTGCTATCAATCTTTTAATTATTATTGGTGGTGTTGTAGGTGCTTTAGTCGGTTTCTTTAACATGGATGGCTAACAGAAAAACAAATATAGCTGGTTTAACGCAAGAATTAAGAGTACAGTTGCGTCTAGCTAACAATCCAAACATGATAGTATTCACACCTTTAGGTGGTAATGGACCAGTAGATATAGTAACATTAGACCTTACAACTGGAGAGTATCAAGGCTATGATGTTAAGTCTAAAAATTATAGAAAAAGAGATTACATAGGTAATGATGGTTATGAAAGAAAAAGAATCGGCAGCCTTATACATAGAGCCACAACTCCAGAACAAAAAAGACTAAAGGTCAAAATCATATATGAATAACGATAATTCAATAGACATTCTTAACGAATATAAAGATCAAGTTAGAATACTAAAGGGTCAAATTAATGAACTTGAAGATGCTGGTAAATCAAAAGACGCAGCTAATAAAAGATGTTTGCAAAAATTAGAATTTTGTACTAAAGACTTAGATGATGCTTTGTCTAAAATAGAAAAATTAGAGGAGAAGAAAAATGTGGATTAGTGCGATCAAATTAGCAGTTAATGCTGGTAGTCACATATATAAAAAGAAACAAGAAACTCGTATGAATATTGCTTCAGCACAAGCAGTTCATTCTGAAAAGATGGCAAATGGTGAATTGGAATACAAAGCGAAAGTTATTGAAAGTAATGATAATGGTTGGAAGGATGAGTTTGTCCTCATTCTCGTATCTATGCCTATGTTGTTATTGGTTTGGTCTGTGTTTTCTGACGATCCAGAGATTCGTACTAAACTAAATTTATTTTTTGAGTATTTTAAACAGCTTCCATACTGGTATCAAGCTATATTTATTGGTGTAGTTAGTGCTATTTATGGTTTAAAAGGTGCAGATATAATGAGGAAAAAATGAAACATATAGTATTATTTGTTTACCATTACTCTAGTAAACTAAACACTTGGTCATGGCAAAAGCTATGGGGAGATAGAGTTAAAGGATTAGGATATAAGAAGTGAGTAAAAATATAATGACAGCATCTGTTAGTCAGTATAATAAGAAAACAAGTTTATTATCACAACAAACAGGAAAAAATGGCAAGAGTAAAGTTCAACGTAGCAGATCAACCTCACGAAAGAATACCAAAAAAAACCTCTATAGGTAGAAGACCTAAGCTATCTTCTATGAATAAGTCTAAAAAACTTCATAAAGGTAAATCAAAAAATCGTGGACAAGGTAAGTAAGATACTGTAGAAACAAAAATAATAGAGAGGTTTTAATATGTTAGATAAAATTAAATCAAATGTTGTTCACTACTGGACAGATCACAAAGAAGTATCAATAATTATTGCTACATTATTAGTTATATTTATTATTTTATAGGAGCTATATGAATATAGCCGAGCTATTCAAAAAAAACTTTGTATTAATACCGGTTATAGCGTCTGTATTGTTTGGAACTTTTACTGGTGTAAAATATATAGTTGGCTTGACAGACACAATTAATAGATCAGAACAACATATTGTAAATCTTGAAAGAGATTTGAATGTTGCACAAAAAAGTTTAACAGATATAAATACAAGATTAGCTTCTGCTGAAGCAACATGGCAGATGGCAGAGAATTTATATAGAACTTTAGCCGATCAGGTACGAGAACATAGCTATGATATAAAGGATTTAAATAGGTAATGTATGGAGTGTCTCAGTATGAATTACAAATTTACAGCCATACTTATTTTAATGTTATCAATGCTAACTTTTTTTGCTGATCCCGCTTATCCTAAAAATGAATATTTAAACAATGGATATAATGCTTGTAACACAGGCTCGTTTGATGTTCGTATAGAAACAAGTGAACAAGAAAATGATTACAGACATTATAGTCCATCATCTAATTATGATAGTGACACCGATAGAGACGTATTAAGTTTTACTTACAGACATTATTTAGGTTCAGCTTGTACAAAAGAATTTAAAAAAACACAGCAAGAAAATATAGAATTAAAACAACAGTTAGAGTTAATGAAGATGTGTGGTAAAGTTAATAAAAATCCTACTTTAAAATACAATCCAAACTTTCATTTAATTGTTATGAAATGTTCTGGTATAGTAATTCCAGAAAATAAAACTCCTGAAGGTAGTCTTTGGGATGAATTAAAAGATGATTACAAAAAAGAAAACCCAGAGATTAAAATAATGGGAGATAAATTTATAGGATCAAGAAAAAAATTAATAATACCTAAAGACTTAACAGGAGAATTACCAGTACCTACACCATGAAAATATCACAAGACACACCAGTAAGTATGCCAATCAAGAATATGATTGGAATAATTTTTGCTATTGTTGCAGGTACGTTTGCCTACACAGAAATTACAGCAAGATTAACTAGCCTTGAAACATCAAGAGAATTAATGAACTCAGATTTATTAAAAAAATCTGAACAGACTACTGTGGATTCTGAGCAGTTTATGTTGTTAGAAGATTTGTATAAAACTACTGAAAAATTAGAAAAAAGAATAGAAGATATGATGCACAACAAAATTAATATAGAATTTGTAACTAAACAATTAGAAAAAGCATTAAATGATATTGAAAAAATAAAAGATAAAGTAAGACAAAATGGTAATGGTAGTCATGGTTGAAGTAGTTGTAGCATTATTGATGATTGTTAATGGTGAAATTCGTGAGCATAGAATACAAGAATCAATGTCACATTGTTTAAAGGGTAAAAGAATAGCCAACAGAGTTTATAATGCTAACGTAGAATATCAATGTATTAAATCTAAAGCAGAAACAGAAATTTATTTAGGTGAAAAATCTATTGTAAAACTTATACTAAAATGAAAGTAATTGTACTACTTATGGTAATGTGTAGCACAACACCCGGTACTAATTGTAAGGTTATTGATACTCCAGAAATACAATTTGAAGATATATACAACTGTACTGTTTATGGTTATAGTTATTCAGAAGAAATAATATCAGAATTAAGTCCAGAGTTTGTAAATAAATATGGTGCGTACACTAAATTTTATTGTGAAAGTAGAGAGACAGTATGAGTATAGATTATAGAGGTGAAAAATTTTCCGGTTATAATAAACCTAAGAACGACAGAACTAAAACTAAAAAGTTTTCTGTACTTGCTAAGTCTGGAGATACTATAAAACTTATTAGGTATGGTGATGCCAACATGACCATTGGTAAATCTGATCCAGCTAGAAGAAAATCATTTAGAGCTAGACATAAATGTGATACTAAAAAAAGTATACTAAGTGCAGGGTATTGGAGTTGCAAAAAATGGTAAATAAAATTTGGAATAAAGCTAAATCAGTAATGGCTGCGGGGTGGTGCAACGTGTGTCAAAAAGAAATGTTAAGTGATGCTGGTGGTTGGATTGTAAATGCAGAAAAAAAACACTTTTGCCATGACGGAAAAGATGGTAGTTGTTTTGATAAGTATATTAAAGAAAAACAATTAATGGCAGAAGATGCCACTTACGAAAAGGAATAATTATGCCGGGTTACCACACAAAAAAAGATGGATCAAAAGCTAAAAAAGGTTTGTATTATAATATGAATAAGAAAAAAGCTAGTAATACATCAAATACAAAAGCTAAGTCTACTGTAAGTGCTAAGTCTTACAAGTCTATGTTAGCTGGATTTAAGAGTTAATTTTTTATTCTTTTTTTCTAGTTGCCTAATGTAAGACCTAAGATCATCTATGGTATGTTCTTGATCTTCTATTTTTAATCTATATTTTAAATACCAATTAATACCTACAATATTTTTTTTATTTCTTGAAACTCTTGCCATATAGTTTGCTCCTCTGACCAATATCTTTTTTTATGATGCTTCATTCTTATTGAGTGTAAAACTGTGGTGTGATCTTGTTTAAAATACCTACCAATATTTGTTAAATTCATTTTGTATTTTTCTGATAACAAATTATGAATAATATTTCTTGCTCTAACAATATCCAATGTTTTCTTTTTACTTAACAATTCTACTTTTGATATTTCATATCTCTTACAAATATAATCTATAATATTATCTATAGTTGATCTTTGTGGTGAAGAGAAAGAAAACCCAGCTATTTTTAATAAGCTATATTTGTTTTTTTCTAAATGTTGTTTTGCTAATTTATAACCATTAACAAATGCGTTCTTGTATATTTTTTCTTCTCTTGAATTTAAATTTGAATATTGTCCTGCTCTCATTGCAAGTTTTATCTCATTAAAATTTGTATTTTTAGTCATAGAATCCCCTCACTTTCCCATTGTTTTTTTTATAATAAATTAATAACTAAGCTGTCATTAACTCTTCTCTACATCTAGCACACTCTAAATATAAGTTATAGCTTTCTGCTTTTAACCTATTAGTTCTCTGAACTGAAGCAATGTACAACTCACTCTTTTTCCTTTGCTTGTCCATCAGCCTTTGTAGACGATTTTTTGTTTCCGTCATCTTGCTCCTTTTTTACTGTTGTAAAATCAATTTTAATATTATCGATTTTTACTTCTACATTTGTTCCTTCATTGGAACTGTTCGCAGCCTTCTCAACTGAATCAAAATCTTCCTTTATAGTAAAACTACATTCTCCATTCTTGATTCTTGTGTATTCTGACATTATTTATCCTTTTTGGCAACCTCTTTTTTGTGTAGTTCAAATGCCATGTTATTGTATATACCCATATCGTGATAGTTATCAGCTTTATATCCTCTTGTTGATCTATAAAGTTTTAATGCCATCATAATATGACCTACTTGGTGTGGTTTAATTCTTTTTTTTAAATTGTTTGCTAACACTAAAGTAAACATTTCAGCTAACATAATAAAGTTATGTTGATAATCTCCATAATCTTTTTCACGATCAGCAATTATCTTTGCCTTAATATTTTTATCTAAATCTGCAATTTTGATTGTCATATTTTTTTTGTGTCCTAGAGAGGAAAACTAACGAAGGGAACTAAGAAAGAAAAAAACCCCTCTAAGACTATACAAATTCTTTTTTTAATTAAAACTTGTATTCTGGTTTATTACCAGAAATAGGTGCTTTTGGAAACCCCTTATTTTCTGCTGATTGTGGCACAGAGTTTGCTGAGTTAGGAGTTAATTTAAATTTAATTCCCCCAGTTAAATTACCTGCATCATCTTTTGTATTCCATCCTGCGGGGTTAAACCAAGTTTCCCCTATCTTTGTGCCAATAGTCCATTTTTTACCTTCTGGTGCATTGGGGTTTGCTGGTGCTACCCAATCCGGATGGTTGTCTGCTGACTTGTTTTCATTGGGTACTACATTTACCCATATTACTTCTTCATTCATATTATTTCCTTTTGTTATCTTCAACTATTGTTGAACATTATTTAATTGTAACTCACGAGTTTCAGCAATGTCGGTGACTTGCCTATAAGATCGCAAATTGTTTTTAAGTAAAAAATGAACGCTATCTCTATGCTTATTTTTTGCAAAACCTAATTCTTTTAAGTTTTTAGCATTTTTAAGTTCATCTTTTATTTGTTCTACATCCACAGTTTCATCCATGTATGTAGGCTCTGCAGATTTCTCCACAGAATTTTGTTTAAATGGTTTAGCTGTAAAACCATCATCATCTTTTATTCCTGTTTTAAGATTTAAAAGATTTAAGAACGCATACTTTCTTGAGTATGACATAGCTTGACCCGTACCAAATTTATCAAGACCAGCCATTGCCGAACAACCATCAACAAGTATAAAAATTGTTGGATCATCAATGTCATATACTTTCATAGTACACACAACCATCACTAGGTTTTTTGCATCTACTATTTCAGTTAAGTAATTACAAGTTGCGTACAATCCATTATCTAGTAATGCTTGAACAGCCACGTTTTGCGTTTCATCATGCTCCAATGGATGAAAGTGCATACCACTTACTTTGTTTCCTTTTTTAACACCCTTAGCGTCTAAACACGCTTGATGTAATTTTTGATATATATTCTTTTTCATATTTTCCCTTTTGTTATTGTTGTTATTAAAATGGTAATAAACCCCATACTTTTTGTGCGTAAATAAAAGTATAAGTTCCCACTACTTTTGCTTTATATACTAACCAAGATGCTGTGTGTAACATAGTTCTCCTTTGTTTTATTGTTGATTGTTATTTTACTCATGTTTTCATTCCCCATAGTTTATTTATTAATTGTAACTGTACATCTGCCAAATCTTTATAATAAAATGGATGATTCAAATCTGGTGGTTCACACATCATTGCAAGTTCTTGTAAATTACCCTTGCAAAACATAATCATCTTTTCCCAGAAAAGTATCTTCTCACACATTTTAAAGTAAAGGTGTTCCAGATGGTCTTTCTTCATTAGTTCATGTGATTGGTCAAAGATAATATGTTCTTTGTCATTCGCATAAACTAAATAAGGTATTTTCTTAGTACAAAAAAAGTAGAAAGCTGTCTGAGTTAAATTATCAAACGTAGGCTCAGTAGGTAATGGTTGCGTACTCATTTTCCATTCCTCTTTGTTTTTAATTTTTCTAATGTTAGGTGGCTTAGTTTTTAATTCTATAAATTTAGTTTTACTTTCATAATCTATACGACCAATGATAGGTTTTATCATTGTCATTTCTTTGTGTTCAACATATCTTTCGCAAACTATTTTTTCTTTACCCATAATATCTTGAACAACTTTTTTAGTAACACCAATACAATCGTGAGCATAGCTAATCATTTCCTCTCTGGCAAATTCATCTTTTGCATCCACCGGTGGTTTATCTTTTATAAATTTTAATTCTTTATCAAAATTTAATTTATAATCTCTATCCCATTCAGTTTCTTTTATTGTTTTTGATTTGTGAATAACATCTGCAATTTGACTTTGTGCAGTATTATTAACTAAGTTTCCAAACGTAGGTTTATATCTAAAAGCAAACGTTCTTCTAACCTCTTGTGGAAAAGAATAACCTATAATGTTTTTAGAAAATGGAGAACTTGTAGAGGAATAAGACCAATGCTGTAATCCTTTACCACCATTATAAAATGCAAACGCTTCTTCTATTAATTGTTCTTGTGTTTTAATCATTTAGTTCCTTTTTTTTATACACTTATAAACTAATAAAACTTGTTGTCAAATTAAATATATAATATATACCTCTAAAATAGATCAATTAACAAAGGAATTATGACACTTGAACAATATAGAAAAGATAAGAAACTATCTTATTATGTCTTTGGACAAATGCTAGGACTTCATGGACAAAATCCCGGAACAAGCGTGAATAGGTGGTGTTTAACTGCTAGGGTTAAAAGGTTTCCTAACCCAGCAATGGTTAAAAAAATACTTGAGATAACTAAAAATAAAGTAACCATAAAGGATTTATATGAAGCGTGGTACGAAACTGAAAATTAAAAAAACAAAACATTTGAGTAGAGATATATCTACTTATCCTTTTGTAGAAGTTAGATGGGTTGATATAGAGGGAGATGATGGTTGGAGTACATTAGATATATTAGCTAAAGAAAAATTGCCTGTTGCAGTATCTAAAGGTTATTTATTTAGTCAAGAAAAAGGTGTGACTAGATTGTTTAGAGATTATATTGAGCATAAAGAAAAATCTATCATGGAAGATATAGGTAGCACAGTTATAATACCTACATCTGTAATAGTATCAATTAAAAAAATTAAATTAAATTAATGAAATGTTTTTTTTGCAACACCGAAGTTAGATGGAATTGTGATTATGATTCAGAAGATGTAAATCCAGATTCAGAATACACAATTACAAGTATGTATGAGTGCGATAATTGTAAGGCTTGGTACGAAGTATCTACTGATAAAAAGGAGACTAAATGACAAACGCTGGTATGTTTGAAGATGCTGATAAAATAGAGAAATTAGAAAAAACTATTGACACTCTTGAAACACAAAATGATATTAAAGATTATCATATTAATAAATTAAAAGAAGAGATAAAAGAATTAAAAGAAGCATTAGAAAAAACAGAATAGGGAACAATGCGACACGCTAAATACTTTGATAAGGATTTGTATTCTAAATTCCATAGAAAATATGATGGGATTGCTATGATTGATATTGATTCTGTGGAGATATGTCAGAATAAAGGTTGTTGGAAAGTCTTAGCTGTGATT